>ENA-UOWG01000217-UOWG01000217.1-activated-sludge-metagenome-genome-assembly--contig:-NODE-217-length-87386-cov-7.425622_pt1 | contig 87386 bp, 43 predicted proteins | sample MGYA00238147_ERZ761563 | MGnify/ENA primary metagenome ERZ761563 (study PRJEB28884, sample SAMN05720216) | anaerobic digester metagenome | isolation source: active sludge of municipal...
AATCCCGCGGGCTCTTGACGACACCGGTCGCCCTCAGTAAACCCCGATGAGGGGCGCGTTCGAACCCTTTTTTCACCGCATCGCTTTTCATGGCCAGTCTCCTTTTATGGTTTGAACAGATTCTCGATGTCTTCCAGCCGAACCGCCGTCAAAACGGGGACGACCTTGTCGGCTTCCCGCAGTTGATCCGCTTCATAGGAAGAGCAGACGGCCAGGCATTTCATCCCGGCCCGATGGGCGGAGGCGATCCCGTGTTTGGAATCCTCCACGACCATACATTCCGACGGCCGCGCCCCCAGCGACGGGACCTTCGCGTTCAGGGCCACCAACGCCTTCTGATAGGCCTCGGGGTCCGGCTTGCCGTGCGTCACGTCTTCGGCAGCCACCACCGCGTCGAAATAGGTCTCGATCCCGGCGACCCGGAGGATCAGCTCGATCTCCCGCCTCAGGGCGCCGGACGCCACCGCGAGCGGATATTTCTGGGCCGCCGCCATCACGAATTCCACGACGCCCGGCAGGATCGTCAACCGGGAAGGAGCCCGTTGCATGTACAATTCGGACTTGACCCGGACGAGCCTCCGGATCACCGCCTCGTCCGGACTCTTCCCGTGATCCGCCATCACCGCCCGGAAACAATCCTTGTCGTCCATCGCGAGATATTTCTCGAAATAGTCCTCACGCGTCAGACGAACCCCTTCCCGCTCCAGCACCTCTTGGAAGAGCGCCAGATGGATCGGTTCATCGTCCGCAATCACACCGTTACAATCGAACAGGATGGCTTTCAACATGCGTCAAATTGCGTGTTCATCACGCGGCAGATGATGATAACATTTTTGAAGGTGTTTCCGTTGGGATTTTAGAACCCGAGAGGCCGGTTTTAAGCGGGGGAATTCAGGTAGGATAGGACATTGCGGGCGGCCTGATGCCCGCTTCGGCACGCGGCTTCCAGAGTGGCCGGCAACCCGGTCTCGGTCCAATCGCCGGCCAGGAACAGGTTCTTCAGTCCCGTGACCGAAGAGGGACGCGGTTCTCCGTCCCAGAGGGGCGTGGCCTGTTTTTCGCGGATCACCATCGAATGCACCAGACGGTTCTGCGACTGTCCGGCAAAACACTCCGCCAGTTCCCGGAGGGATTCACCCACGATCTCCTCATTGCTCTTGTCCACCCACGAATCCGCCCCGCTCACGATCAACGTGACAGACCCCGGGGACACGCCCCGCCCGGACCACAACCGGTCCCGGCGGAATATCCATTGGAGGCGCGTGTCCAAGAGCCCCATGAGATCCTCCCCCATCACCGGCTTTTCGAACCACAGGTGGATGCCGAGAATCGGGGAGAACCGGACCTTTTCCGCCGGAGAATAATCGCCCCGGATCTTCGCCGGGCATATCTTCAAAAAACTCGACAAGGGCACGGCGCTCACGACCACATCGGCCGGCAACCTCTCTCCCCCGGCCAAAACGACGGTCGTGACCCGGTCACCTTCCGTCTCCAACCCGGTGACGTTCTGACGATAGGCCACCGTTCCGCCCTGCCGTTTCAGGAACGCATTGAACTCCACGCTCCAGAGTTTGCTCAGGCTCACGGTCGCGTATCCCAGAGCGGGCGACCGTCCCCAGGAGGCGAATCCCGATTTCAGAACGGCCGCGAGCGCCGCGGCGGAAGCGTGTTCCGGAAGCGCGTTCAAAGTGGCCAGGCACAGGGGTGTCCAAAAAGCGCGACAGGCTCCCGGGGTCTGCTTGAGTTCTCTCAACCACTGTTCGGCCGACCGGCCTTTCGTCAGGGGCGCGCGCCCCGTCGCGAGCGTGACGACGAACCGGCTTAAAGACACCTTGTCTTTCCACCGCAACGCGCCGAACCCCAAGATCCCCGTCAAAAAACCCAACGGAGCCGGAGATCCCCACGGATTGAAAACATACGTCTTCCGGCGGGCCGTCCGAAACGACAACCGCATCGTCGGATAAAAGCGGACCCGGTCCTCGATCCCCAATCTTTTCAAGAAAGCGACCGTATCGTCATAGCAATTCATGAACAAATGTTGGCCGTTATCGACCTCCTCGCCCGTGGCGGCATCCCGGAAGGAGCAGGCCCGGCCGCCCAGCACGTTCTTCTGTTCGATGAGGGCGACGGGGTACCCCCGTTCCGCCAAGAGCGAAGCGGCCGACGCCCCGGCGAACCCGCCGCCGATGACCACGATGTCTTTCTTCATCTCAGCGAAACCACTCCCGAATCAGGAATCGCGCGACACAGACCCACCGCTCCCGTTTCGAGAGACGAAGTTCCCCTTGAAAAACCAGCGTTGGGTCCTTCTTGATCTTCAGGAGGATCGTCTTATAGACGGCGGCCATGATCAGCGCGGGACGCGCCGACCGGCGATACATCGCGGGGAGCGATTGTTCGGCCTTCGCGTAATAATCCAGCGCGCGGGAGATCTCAAAAGCCATCAATCGGGTGAAACGATCGTTCCTCGCATGGGAGAACACTTCCGATTCTTCATAATGGAACCTCTTCAGGTCTTCCTGCGGGACGTAGATGCGCCCCTTGTCGGCATCACGGGGGATATCCCGGATGATGTTGGTCAATTGGAACGCCATACCCAGGTTCACGGCAAAATCCCGGTGCATCTCTTCGCTCAAACCGAAGATGGGGAGACAGGCCAACCCCACCGCCGACGCCACTCCGTAACAATAGGGTTTCAAATCTTCGAACGTCTCGTAACGGGACCTGTCCAAATCCATTTCGACGCCCTTCACGATGCACAGCAGATGGCGCGGATCGACCCGGAACTGGTCGATGGCCCAGGCCAGTTCCTGCCAGACTTCCGAAGCGATCCTCGGGTCTTCGATCTCGCGATCCGGTTCCATGATCTGGCGGCACCACGCGTCGAGGATCCCCCGTTTCTCCCCGGTGGTGAACCTCTTACCCTCCCATTCGGACAGGTCCACCACATCGTCCACCAAACGGCAAAAACGGTAGACGGCCTTCAGGGCCCGACGGCGGGGAGCCGACAAAAAGAAAAACGCCGCTGAAAAATGGCTGTTCGAGGGTTTATTGTCCATTCAGTCCCTCCATGACATGAGCCGGCCGATCAGAAGGAGCCAATCCAGGCGGGACAGGGCCGGCCTCTTGAGCCAGACGTCATGATCCTGCGCGCCGATCTTCTCCAGAATCCGCGTTCCACCGAGCCACACCAGCCGGATCTCTTTTTGAAGGCGGCCCGACAAGCTCCCGCACAGGAAACGGCCTTCATTGAACAATCCCCACGTCCGGTCGACCTGGTGTTTCATCAGGGCTTTCAATCCCGGCGTCATCGGACCGGACAAAACCTCTTTTTCCGTGCAGCCGAAACGAGCGATGTCGTCCTGGGGGATGTAGATCCTGTCTTTGGTGGAATCCACCGTGATGTCCTGCCAGAAATTAGTCAACTGCAGGGCCGTACAGATCGCATCGGACCACGTCCCCTTCTGCGGATCCCATTGACCGTGCAAGCGCAGCACCAGTTCGCCGACGGGATTGGCCGAATGGCGGCAATAGGTCAAAACCTCGTCGAAATCGGCGAACCTGTTCTTCCGCACGTCCATCTCGAACGCCGTGATGAGATCGTCAAACGGTTTCAAGGGAACGCCGTGTTTATGGAGCACGTCCGACAGGGCCCAAAAAACCGGATGCCGGTCGTTCCCGGACGCACAGGCCGCGAGCCGGGCCCTCCAGCGGGACAGCCGGTCCAACCGCTCGGCCGGGGCCAGTCCCGGTTCGTCGGCGAAATCGTCGGCCACTCGGGCGAAAGCGTAGACCACGGCCACCGCGGACCGCACGGCGGGATCGATCAACCGGGAGGCCACGGGGAAATTCTCATAATGGGAACTCGCCAGAGACTGACAAACCCCATACGCCTCGCCCAAAGAGGAGGCTTCGCAGGTGAACGATGTGAGATCAAGTGGATTTTTCACGAGAGAACCGACGATGTTGCGGGTTATTCTAACATTTCCCATTCCAGGAAAAAAGAACAGGGAATCTCGTTCCGCCGGACAAGACATCGGAAAACGGATTATGTAGAATAAACAGAACCATGAAACAGCGTCTCCGATCCGCCGGTCTGGTCTTACTGTCCCTCCTCTTGGGAGTCCCTGGTTTGCAGGCTGGTTCGAAGAATCCGCCCCCGCGGGAAGAGTTCATCTTTGAAAGTCTATTGGCCAACGTCAGCCAACCGCCGGTGAAAGACAAGATCGCCGGCATGCTGGTCCCTTCCTCGACAGACTTGAACGCCAATCAACTGACGGTCTTCTCATACGCCACGCTCAAAAAACACCGGTTCGAGACCATCCTCTTTCTGTATACAGCCCCGCCCATCGAAGAAGAGGGCGTCACCATGCCCCTGTCGGCGAGCATCGACACCAAGTTCGGAACGCTGGAGGTAGACGACGACATCCGGGAACGGTTGTTGGGGAGCGACACCCGGTTCCGCCTGGACGACGAGGCGCACAAATGGTCGCAGACAGCCCAGTTGAACTTCAACCTGATCAAATACACCTATAAGAAGAAAACACCGAAGATCCTGCCGATCGCCATTGCGCTGTCCAAACCGGAAATGTCGAAAGAGTTGGCCGTCTACATCGTGAGAGCCCTGGCGGAACCGGGGCAGGAGAGGAAAAAAACGCTCATCATATTCGCGGCCAACCTGACCAAAGGGCTGGACCGGTTCGAAACGGACGTGATCGACGGGCGGCTCCTGACCAACATGGAGCTGATGGACGGGAACAACATCATGGACGACGCCGAAAAAGTCTACAAGGGGAATCCCTTTTCCAGTTCCTATCCCGACCTGGGACCGCTCCTCACCGGGGTCTTCTGCATGAACGAATTGCTGGCCAGCAAAGGATATACGCTCATCTATGGGAACACGGGGCAGTTCCCCCTCGCCAAGAAGGAAGACATGAAGAGCGCCGTAGGAATGGCCGCCACCGCATTCACGTTCGGCGTCGTCAACCCGTTGGAGATCACGGCCGACCGCTCTCAAAAACTCTTCCGGGAATTGGAAAAGGATTTCGACGCCCTCCTGAAGATCGCCCGGACGTCCATCGCCCACGCCCTGGAACCGTCTTTGAAATCCTTTCCCAAAGCGCCGAAGATCGCGCGAAAAACGTTCCCCGTGTATGTCTCCATCTTAAAGGAAGACCGTGTCATCGGCCACAGCGGAAGCATCGACATCCAGGGCACTCTGGAAGGATCCCTCAAATACCATGCCGCCCGCGCGGCGTTCAACGAGACGCGGAACCCGGTGCTCTCGTTTCAGGACCTCGACAATGTGATCATCAAACTGTCCATTCCTACGGAACCCGAAATCGTGGAGGCCCACCAGATCGTCTCTAACCGGGACGGTGTTCTCATGAACTACCGGAACCGGCGCAACTCACTCCTGCCGGACGATTGGACCCGTTTTCCGCACCGGTGCGTCTTCCTGTCCGAGTTGGCGGCCCAGTGCGGCCTCGAACCCTGGCGATGGAAGACCGAGGGGGCCGTACTCTCCACTTTTCAAGCCGTCATCGCCAGAGATAAGAGTCTCGGCGAGCAGCCTCCCTCTTCATCCGAAGAACCCTACTAAACTTCACTCCATCGTCTTTCCCAACGGACACAGGTCCCCAGCGGATCGAAATACTCGTCCGCCCGCAACAACGGGCAATACTCTATGGTGATTTATGGTTTGTTAAGGAAGTAGGAAGGGTTACAGGGAAAAATATATCAGAACGGCCTTCAGGACGATGGCCAACAAGATGAACACGACACCGATGAAAACGGCCACAAGACTCCGCGTGACGTTCGCCATCTTGATGTTCAAAATCCGCGCCATGGCGTGAGACTGGTTGATCAGGTCCGTCAGGATATCCTCCCGCATCAAACCGTCGATCTTTTCAGAATAAACCTGGGGAGACAGATCGGCCACCGCCCGGAAGAAGATGTAGGAATCGGCGGAAGCCATGGATTCTGGATGTTTGACGAACGGATTGATCACGCGGAAAACGTAATACAGAGAGATTGCGCAACACGACACCACGCCCAACACCAGAAACGCCGCCAACCCCACCGACCAGTCGTTGGTCTCGAACGCGCCCATCAACGCCTCGAACTTCATGAACGCGATGACGATCAGGATCCCGTTCCAAGCCATGATGGCCGACGCCTTGGCGTTGGTGGAATTGATGTAGAAATCGAACCGTTCTATCACCTTGAAAAGGAAATCGATTTTGACCTGTCGGTTTGGATTGTTGTTGTCTGTCGGCATGTGGAAGCGGCCTCTCGATCTGATTTTATTTGGTCCGTTCATTCTAAGAATCATTAAGCCGCCTGTCAATGGCAGGGCCCCGCGTGACGACATCGCTCCACGCTTTCAGGAATGACAATTTATCCGAAGAAGATTATCAGGGGTTACAGGGAGGGGTGCACCCGATGATTAATCACGGAGAACAGGATTTTATACCGCTGAAACCGGCTCAAAACTTCCAGGTAACGGAAAGATGGTGGGCGCTTCCCAGTTCATCGGTTGGCGTCCAGTTTTCCTTAGAGTGAAATATCCTGTTGTGTTGTCAACAAAAGACGTGAACGTATGGCAGTAATACCATGTGTTTGTTTCGGATAATATCGCCACCACAATACCATTGGCTCCTTGGTCGGATATAGAAGCAATTGTCCCCTTTTCTACCGCATATATTGTTGTACCGCCATGTGTGTCCGGATCATAATCCACACCCGCATGAATGCGCCAGTTCGTCGTTTCGGGTTTTATTCGTGGCCCAAAAGGCGATGTAATTGTGTATCCCACATCAAACGGGTCATCCAGCGCCCACGCAAATATAGGCGCAAGAAACAGAAAGAAAATAAGAATCAACCGCTTTTTCATTTTATGCTGATCCGCTCCGCCAAATAGTCTTTGTATCCGTCGCTTTTATACAATTCCGCTGTGCCATCGTTAAAAACTTTAAAGGTAGAATAGTTCCCATCCTTTTGAATTGATTTTACAGTCTCCAGATCGCGAAGAATTATTCCTTCACCGGGAAGCCGATAGATGAAGGCGAGATATCGGCCATCAGGAGACAGATCCGCAGCCACAATTTCCTGATAAGCATTGCATTCATATACTTCATTTCCGTTCGATGTCTCAATTACACTCAGTTTTTGAGGACCTTCCTCGGCTTTTCTTGTCGCCAACAATATGATTCTATTCCCCTGCTTTGAATACCATGGTGATTCCGTGATTTCTTTTTCCCAAAGGAGACTGCCTACATTATCAAACATCTTCAAAATTCTCTTCCCTTCATAAAATTCATCCCCCCCTATCGCGTCCTCATGCACAATCGATATGTATTTACCATTCGGCGATGGGAAACTTGTTTCCTCATCAATAATCTGCACTTTGGCTTCGGGGTTTTGTTTATACAACCCAAACTTACTCGGCACTTTTCCAATATGCTTATTCTTGTGCAACTTCATTTCATTCTTTGTATTCCCCTTCTCATCCAAAAACCTTACCTTGTCTCCCTCCACCACTATCCGCGGGCCTTTTACCTCCGGTGTTTTGTCGGTCGCAGTAGTGCCAGTCGAAACCGTATCGCCCTCAACTTTTTGACTTCCTGCCACGTCCTCAGCCCGCTGGGCTGCTGGACTCGAGAGCGATGCGGCGGGATCCCCTTTCGGTTTCTTTCCTTTCGCCTCTACCAAAGCCACCCCATTAACCAACATCACCGCCATCACCATTAACATCGTTCTTTCGATTCGTTTCATCGGAATTCCTTTCGTTCTATTTATATTTTTTAAATCATTACCACCGAATACCGCTTTCAGTTTATCCCTGACTTCACCGTTTCTCAACAACTATTTTCATAACCCCATGCCTTATAGCATTCCCCATGTTCAGCACCAACAGACCCGTTCCCGCTAAATCCTTGGCCGTCACCTCCAAAACGCTGCGATCACAAACGTTGGACTATGCAGATATTATGAAGTTAATTCGTGGTGTATTTTAGTGGGATTCAATACGGCACTCTTAGAAGTATACGGGGCGATGACCAATCTGTCAATGAGTAGAAAACTGTAAGAAAATAGGTACGAAAACTACCAGTTACAACCGTTTAAATGCATTATATTTGTTTTAACCCCCAACAGACCCCGCAAAAACAAATATAACATTGTTTTAAATTCTTCCCATAACCCGAATCCAGCTTCTTCTCGGATATGAAAATGAGGGAAGGTCATCCGAACTCCATTATAAGTGATCACGGTCTCGAGAGAATCCCTTTCCTTTTTTCCTTAACACCACGGACATACCTATGATAGTATTATGCCGATGAACCCATCTCGCTCAAGGGATGCCTGATGCCCTATCATTTCCTGGTATTCTTCCTCCATCTGGTCGCCTGGACCTTTCTGATCGAACTTCCGACACTCAATTTCGAGCTGCTTGAAGTTCCCCTGGATCCCGCCCTCCTGACCCTTCCGGACAAACTGTCCATCTATCTCTACACCGCCGCCCTCGGCGTCATCTCTTCCGGATTAATGACGGCCGGACTATATGTCCTGGACCGAAGCGTGTTCTCCCGCTCTCCGTTGTCCCGTTACTCCCTCCTGAAAGCCGTTCCGGACCGGCTCCTCCTCTACTTCTGCGGGATCGTCGGACTGCAAAGCGCGCTCCGATTATATCCCCCCCTCTCCACAAGGATATCTCAGACCGTTCCCCTCTTCATCCTTATTTTCCTCGCGGGAGCCCTGATCGCCTGTCTCTGTTTTCTGTTGTCCAAAAAATATCTTCTCCTGTGGTCCAGAGAGGTCGCACGATCTGTGGTAAAGACCGTGTCTCTTTGCCTCGTGGCGGTCGCCATGACGGGAATCCTTCGGGCCTATTTTGAACAAAAAAGTCCGCCGCCGCCCGTGCCGGCGACCTCCGCGCCGTCGCCGACGAACGATGTAAACGTGCTCCTGATCGTGATCGATTCCCTCCGACCGGACCATCTGACCCCTTATGGCTACGAGCGTCCGACCAGCCCGACATTGGACCGGTTGTCCCGGGAAGGCGTCCTCTTCACGAACGGTTATGCCCAATCCACCTGGACGAAACCTTCCGTCACATCGCTTCTCACCTCGCTGTCCCCGCTGACACACGATCTCCCGCTTCTGACGGATTGTCTCCCCGACAACCTGACCACCCTCCCGGAGATCCTCCAAAAATCGGGCTACGCCACCGCCGGATTCGTGACCAACAGCCCGATCCAATCGCTCCTGGGGTTCAACAAGGGGTTCGAGTGGTATGACGACTTTTCCGTGAGAGAGCGGCTCTTCTATGTGTCCCTTCGCAACATGTTCCCACGGATATCCCGACGGCTCGGGCTCACTTGGACCCACAACGACTTCTATCGGCGGAACGCCGGTTTCATCAACAAGCGGATCCACCGGTGGTTGGAGCGGAACAAGGGCCGCCGGTTCTTCTTGTATGCCCATTACATGGATTGCCATTTCCCCTATACCCCGCCCCGGGCTTACCGGCGTCTGTATGATCCCGGAGAGACCCGCTCGTCCAAGACGATCGCGCGTTACGACGGGGGGATCCGATATCTCGACGACCAGCTCGCGCAACTGATCCAAAAGATGAAGGCGCTGGGACTCTATGACAACACCCTGATCATCGTCACCGCGGACCACGGAGAGGCCTTCGGCGAACACGAACTTTGGCTCCATCGCCACGGGCAATTTTACCAGCCCTTCATCAGGGTCCCGCTCATCGTCAAACCGCCGGGCCCGCCGCGGCCCCCGCTCCGGATTTCCACGCCGGTCCGACTGATCGACATCATGCCCACCATCCTCGAGGCGTTGCACATCCCCCCGGGGGACCTCGACGGCTCGAGCCTGATACCTCTCATCGACGGAAAGGACACGCCCGGTCGAAGCGAACATATCTTTTTGTATGAAAATCTGGACGGACGTAAGATCGAGGGACTCATCTGGAAAAACCGGTGGAAATTCATCCATACGACATCGTTAACGTCGGCCGGGGAAATTCAGCGGGAAGAACTCTACAACCTGGAGAACGATCCCCGGGAACAAACCGACCTGTCGGCGGCCGGAGTGCCCCTCATGCAAGAAATGAAACGAGAGCTTGCCGACCATCGGGCCGCCGCCCTGGCCAAAAGAGACCGCCTCTCCCTTTCACGGAAACTCTTCAATTCATCGGAAATCGAGGCACTCCGCAAATTGGGGTATCTCAAATAGAAAACTGACGGCCCTCAGGAAAACCCCATGCCATTCATCCGACGATTTTTAAGTTTGTTCCTGCTGACTTCCCTGCTCTTCTATGTCCCGGGTTGGGATTTCAACAACCTCCATCCGCCCTATCTCAAAACAGCACTGATTGCATGCTATGGCGCCTTTTTCATCTTATTGACCGGATGGCTCCTGGCGCTTGCTTCCTCTATAACGGACCGGCTCGTCCTCCGGGTCCGGCGATCCCAGCCGGTCGCCGACGGCGCCTCCCGGGCCGACGCCTATTTCTGGACCGTGATCGCTCTCAAAATAAGTTCGGACATATGCTCTTACGGCTCATCCAACCTCTTCCGCGCGGAGGATTACTTCTACGACCTTTGGCTGACCATCGAGATTGTGGCATTGATCTGGCTGGTCCTTCTGGTTCTGGCCGGGATCGTCGCCAAAATCGTCAAGAGATACCGCATCCCCCTCAATTCACTGACAACGATCCTGACCGGAGCGGCACTATATTATATCGACCTCGGTCTGTCCTGGTGCCATGGGAACGGGGCGCTCGGCCACGCATTCCGAGGCGTTCTTTTGGTGTGTGTGGCCCTGGCCGTCGCCTATTACACACATCGGTTCTCGCTCCGGAGGATCGGGAACGCGTCGGCCGGGACTTCCTGCCGGAAATGGTTACCCGGCGTCTCACTCGTGATCCTCCTGGCCAGCGGAGCGGACATGATCTATGAGAATGCGGACACACCGACCGGACCGGACGGCCTCCGGTCCCACGCCCCGACGGATGAGAACGTCATCCTGATCACCTTGGATGCGCTGCGAGCCGACCACCTCGGCTGTTATGGATATCCCAAAGAGACGAGCCCTCGCATGGATGCCCTCGCAAAGTCCGGTGTCATTTTCAAACACTGCTATTCCCAATCGGCATGGACCAAGACGTCCGTCCCCTCCATCCTATCGTCGCTCCATCTTTCGGAACACCAGATGGACCGCCTGCCGTCCATTCCCGACAATCTCCCAAGTCTCCCCAAGGCCCTCCGACAAGCCGGCTGGATCACCTATGGATACACGGCGTCTCCCGTCCTGACGTCAGACCTCATGCGCCGGTATGGATTCGACGTTTATGACGACGATCTCATGAGAGACCGTCTCTACCACTTCGCCCTCCGCAACTTGCAGCCACCCATTTTGCAACCCTGGATCGAATTCAGGGGCAACGATTTCCACAGACGCAACATCCGCCGGGCGAACCGTCGGATATTTTCGTGGCTGGATAAGCACCATCGGGAGAACTTCTTCATGTATCTGCACTTCACGGACACCCACCGGATGTATTACTCCCCGCGCTCCTATAAGAAACTATTTCCCGTCGCCCCCGATGACGAGAACGATCGGATCTCCTTCTACGACAGCGCGATCCGGTTCACCGACGACCAACTCGGAACGCTTCTCGACCGGTTGAAATCCTTGGGGATCTACGACAAGACCCTGATCGTCATCACCGCCGACCACGGGGACGCCCACGGAGAACGGTATCACTTTTATGAACACGGGGAACACCTGTATCAGAGCATCATCACGATCCCCCTGATCATGAAATTTCCCAACGACCGGTTCGGAGGATCGTCATTGGAACAGGCCGTCCAAAACATCGACATCATGCCCACCGTGCTCGATCACCTGAACATCCCCCATTCCGGTCTCTCCGGCGCCTCCCTGATCCCCGGACTGGACGGCCGAGTGAGCGTTCCGGACCGTGAGTATCTTTTTTTCGAGAACATCTTTATGGGGAAGAAGGCACAAAAGGCGGTATTATGGAACAACCGGTGGAAATTCATCGTGACCGACCATGCGCGGACGCATTTTTCACTCCATTACCGTGAATTATACGATCTCTCCAACGATCCCCTGGAACTTCACAACCTGGCATTCAAGGAAAGCGTCCTGGCAAGCCGGATGCACGAGCGGATGGACAGTTTTCTGGAGGAAGCCGCTATCCGGCGAAAACAGTATTTCGCGAACCCCGTCCCGCAAGACACAACCGAGACGATCAAAACTCTCACCTACCTGCAATAGCCGATCCGCCTGATAAAATAAAACAGCCCCTCATGGGTTGCATGAGGGGCTGTTCGAAACCAACTTTGCTGATTATTTCTTCAGACCTTCTTTTGCTTCGATCTCAATCATTGTCTTGCCTTGTCCCGCCTCTGCAGCGACGATGACAGCGGCCACAATGCTGACCACGGGAACCAAACGCAGCCATTCCAATGTTCTGATCTTTCTCTTATTCAGCTGTTCTCCGACCCGGGGACCCAGACAGCAACTGGCGAAATATCCGCCGACGCCGTTCTCTGCTCCCTGAAAGATCGCCAGGATGGGGGAGGGGATAATAAGACGAAGCCATTCGATGACTTTGATCTCTTTTCCCTCGTTCATTTCCAGCCCGATCCGGGGACCCAGACAGCAGCTGGCGAAAAACGGTCCACAACCGCCTTTGGCCGCCGGGGACTGCGCGGGAAATGCTGCGATAAGAAAGCCCATTGTCAAAACAACACTGATCAGTTTTTTCATTCTATTCACCCCCCTTCCTCACTGTATATCTGAAAATCGATTCGTTGGTGATCGGACTGTTATCGAGACGGGAATACTGCGTCTCTTCGATCACCTTGGCCCTCTCCACCATCATTCGCGTCTCGATGCGGGCCGGAAAGAACGATCCGTCGGGAAACGTCTTGTATTCGTGATATTTCGTCTGCAGGAACATCTGCTGGTCCATCCCGAAGACTTCCTGAGCCAAGACCAGCCACTCGGCCGGTTTGACCTTCAACAGGATGAACGAGACCTGCGCGCCGGGCCGTTTTTCTTTAGGGGTGAACTTCAAAATATAACAACCGTCATAATCCCCGATCCTCTCGAACTGATATCCCGTGAGCAGGAAACGGATCGGGTTGCATTTCAAAAGACCCTCGTCTGAAAAAGCGGCGCGGGCGACGGGGTCCATCTCGGCCAATAAGCGATGGTCCGCCTCGGCCGGATTGTTCGTGTTCACGACCCAATATTCGGTCTCATTCAAAATCACATGACCCGGAACCGGCTCGATGTTGTCCAGCCGGACCTTCGAAGGGGCCACGAGGAAGAAATCCGCCACGGATTTCTGAGCTCCTCCGCCCTGAGCCTCGGTCGTGCGGGTCATCCGGCCGCGCATGCTCCGGATCATCCCATATTTCTTCTGGATCAGTTGGACCAGGTCTTCGGCGGTCACGTCCGGCTGGGGCTTTGCGATGGTTTCGGCGGCGTGCAACAGGAAGGGGTCGTTGGGCCGGCGGGTCAGCTGGTCGTTCAGATACTCCTGGGCCTGGGAGGTGCCGGGGCGTTCCAGGCAATAGAGCCGGTCCAACTTCTTGGCCTGCTTCAGGTATCCCCATCCCCGCATGTATCGGCCCAGCCGGCAATAGGTCACGCCCAGATTATAGGCCAGTTTGGCGTCCCGGGGGTTCTGCCGAAACGCTTTCTGAAAATAGGGCAGCGCGTCACGATAACGTTCCATCCGATAATAGAGAGAACCCAGGTTATTGCACACGGTCCTGTTCGACGGATCCAGCCGCTGGGCGCGCAACAAGACGGACTCGGCGTCGCCGTATTTTTTGAGTTCGAGGAGCGAGAAACCCCAATCATTGAGGTGGACAAGGGTCGGATCGGATTCGGCGGCCAGACGGAAATAGTCGCTGGCCTGGACATAGTCCCGTTTCTGGGAATATTCCACGCCCTGCTGATGATAGGAATCGGCTGGAGAGACGGCAAAAACGCGCGGGGAATAGACGGAGAGGGAGAAGAAGGCGATGAGAAGGTATCTTTTCATTTAGAACCGCGCCGATAAGAGATTGATCCGGATCTTCCTGTCTTTCCGGACTTCTTCCGGATAATCAAGCCCCCTGAGTGTATCAAAAAAGACTTTTTCCTGATAGCGGTTATATCGGTGGGCCGCCTCGATGCCGGAATAGATGTTCCCCGAATACCAGCCCAATTCCATGAAGCCCACCACGAAACCGGTCGCATCGTGATGGTGGGCGAAGGCGTTGGCCGTCCAGGTGATGAAGATCCCGTTCAACAGGAACGAGACGATCCCGTCGGAGACCTGGCCGGAATAGATGTGTCCGGAACCCGGCAAGAGGGCGGACAGCCAGCCGCTCACTTTCGGCGATTTTTTTCTGATCTTGGGGCCTGATCTGAGATGTTGTTCCCATTTTTGCGTCAGAGCGGGATCGCCGATCCCGCTCAACGTGAGGGCAGACTCCTCCCAACGATGCTGGCGGGCCCGAGACAACGATTGCAGATAGATGATCTTCTCTTTGAACGGCGAGGCGGGATTCCCTGAGACGGCCTCCGTCAGTTCCGTCTCGGACAGCACATAGCGTTTCTGGTCGTAATAGATGCGGCCCAGCGAATAATAGGCCTGGTGCTTCGAGCCGGCCTTGTCGTGACGATCCAGCACGTCCTCCAAAATACGGATGGACTTGCCGGGGTCCTTCGTCTGCCGATAACTCTCGCTCAGTTGCAGACGGACCGCATCCCTGTCCGCGTATGTCGGATCCAGGAACAGGGCCCGCTCATATTCCAGCGCGGCGCCGGCATAGTCGCCTCTCTGGAAGAGATGGTCCGCGAAACGCCGCGCCTCATCGGCCGTCATCGCGTGAGCGACGGATGCCAGCGACAGGCCGGCCCAGACAATCCAAAAACCGAGCCGTCTCAACGGATCCCCCACAGATTATTCTCCTCGGGATCATCCACCAGGCCGTACCGCTTCTCATCGACGGTATAAAAACCGTGGCCGGAGCAATAATGACATCGCATGATGCGGTCGAACGTCATGACGGTCCCGCGGGCCGCGCCGTATTTATGGATGCACTGCCGGCCGTATTCAGAACAGGTGGGGATGAAGTTGCACCGGGAGCTGTCCACGCGCGAGATCGTCTTCTGGAAGAACCGGATGGACTTGGCCAGGAACCATCCGGGCGCCGAAGTGGTCCCGGAGGAGGAGACATCTTCCGCGGCACCATACGCCGCCGAGGCCATGACGATCATCAACAAGGCGCAGGCTGTTCTTCGGAACATGCCGTCCATTATAGAATAATTGGAGAGTGAATCGTCCAGGAGGGACGGAGGGGGACGGCTCTTAGAGCCAGTGAAACAACGTCTTCTTCTTATGGAGCACCCATTCCTGCAGGTCGTCCAGCAGGGAATAGGTGACGGGGGTCATGAGGAGCGTGATCAGAAGCGACAACATCTGCCCCCCCACGATCACCCAGGCCATCGTCCGACGGACCGCGGAACCCGCGCCGGTGCCGAACGCCACGGGCATCATGCCCATCACCAGCGTGAACGTCGTCATCAGGATGGGGCGAAGCCGCGTCTTGTTGGCTTCCAAGATGGCCTGATACCGTTCCATCCCTTTCGCCCGCAGGGTGTTCGTATAGTCCACCTGCAGGATCGCGTTCTTTTTGACGATACCGAACAACATGAACACCCCCATGATGCTGAAGATGGTCAGGTTCTCGTTGGTGATGAGCAACGACAGGAGGGCGAACGGGATCGTCAGGGGCAAGGCCACCAGGATCGTGACCGGGTGGACGAAACTCTCGAACTGGCTGGCCAGAACGATGTACATGAATATGAAGGACAGGAAGAACACCACCAGGAACCCCTTCAGCATCCGGCCCATCTCCTTGGCCTTCCCTTCCAGTTCCGTCGTATATTCCGGGGGCGTCTTCAACTTCTCAAATGCCTGTTTGGCTTTGTCCAGAGCGGTCCCCAAGGCCAACCCTTCCAGGTTCCCGATGACCTTGATCTGCCTCTGACGGTTGTACCGTTCGATCTGGGTCGGGCCTTTTCCGGGGACCAATGACGCCACGCTGTCCAGGCGCGCCACGCGTCCCTGTCCGGCCGGAACCATCAAAGCCGCCACCGCCTCAGGGCGGTCCCGGTAATCTTTATCCACCCTCAACCGGACCTGATAGAGATCGTCGCCCTCCTTATATTTCGTGATATCCTCTTCGCCTCCGACCATGGTCCGAAGAGACGTGGCGATGTCCTCCACCTTCACGTCGAGGTCCTGCGCCCGATTGCGGTCGATCATCACGCGCAGTTCGGGTTTGGCGAACGAGAACGTGGTATCCAGATCCACCAACCCCCGGGTCTGCTTCAGATCGGAGATGATCGTGGAGGCGTACTCCTGGAGCTTTTCCAGGTCCGGTCCCTTGATGATGTAACTGAACTCGTAGTTGTGCCCGAACCCCCCGACGTTCTGAACGCTGGTGCGCAAGGTCGTGTATTTGGCGAACATCTTCCGGGTGAGCGACATCAGTTCCTGCTGGCTCAGGTCCCGTTCTCCCTGGTCGACCAACCGGATGTAGAGAGACCCCGCATTGACCCCGGAGCCGGCCTCTTCTCCGATGGAGGCCAACACGTGATGGATGTAAGGGAGCCGGCGCACCTCCGACTCCATCTGGGCGAGGATCTGCTCCATCATGGGCAAACTCGTGCCCTCGGGCGCCTTCACCGCCACCTGATATTCCGATTGGTCGTCGCTCGGCACGAAATCCTTCCCGATCACCATGAGCATCGGGAACATCGACAAGATGATCCCCACCGACATGGCCACCATCGCTTTTCGATGGGCCAAAGCCCACCTCAACATCATCAGATAATACTTCGCCATCCAGTCATTGACCCGGTCGGCGATCTCCATGAACCGGCTATGGTCGCCGGAATGGGGCCGCAGATATCTCGAACACAGCATCGGGATCATGGTGAACGCCACCAGCAGGCTCGTGGCGATGGCGAAAGCGACCGTCAACCCATAACTCTTGAGGAACCGGCCGATGATGCCGGTCATATACGCGAGCGGAACGAAGATGACGAGCAGTGACATGGTCGTCGCCATGACGGCCAACCCGATCTCGCGCGTGCCGTCCTCGGCCGCCTGCACGGACGGTTTCTTCAGTTCGTCCAGATGCCGATAGATGTTCTCCAGGATCACGATGGCGTCGTCGATCACGATCCCGACGGCGATGGTGAGCGCCAGCAGGGTCATGTTATTGAGCGTGAACCCGGCCAGGTCGATGAGGGTGAACGTGAAGATGATGGACGTCGGGATCGACACCGCCGCGATCAGCGTGGAACGGAGGTTCCCCATGAACAACAAGACGATGAGCGCCGCAAAGAGCGCGCCCAGCACCAGATGCTCCTCCACCGTCGCCACGGATTCCTCGATGAAACCGGATTGGTCCCGGATGATCTCGGCCGTCACGCCGGACGGCAGGATCGGTTGGATCTGTTCCAACCGCTCTTTCACCTTCTTCACGATGGCGACCGTGTTCGTCCCCGACTGTTTCTTGACGGAGAGGGAGACACACGGCTTGCCGTCCAACCGGGCGGAACTCCGTTGGTCCTGCCCCGTGTCCTCCACGTGGCCGATGTCCGAAACGCGGATCGGGGTGCCGTCGATCTGGGCGATCACGATCCTCTCGAAATCCTGCGGTGACCCGATGCGGCCCAACGTGCGGAGGACGATCTCCTGGCGCCGGTCCTCCACGCGCCCCCCGGGGATCTCGATGTTCTGCTGTTGCACCGCTTCTTTCACCTGGCGGATGGTCAGGTTCATGGCGGCCATCTTCAGGGGGTTCAGAACGATATGGATCTCCCGTTCGCGGCCCCCGATGATGTCCACCGCCCCGACGCCGTAGACGGTCTCGATGTTTTCCTTCACCTTCTTCTTGGCGATCTCCGTCAGCTCGATCAGGTTCCGTTCCCCGTAGACGGAAATGCTCATCACGGGCACGGCGCCCACGTCGAACTTCTCGATGACGGGCGGGTCCGTTCCCTGCGGCAGGTTTCGCATGATGCGGTTCACCCGGTCGCGCACTTCCTGCGCCGCCACTTCCACGTCTTTCTCCAACTCGAACTGGATGACCACCTGGGACATCCCCTCAAAACTGGTCGATTCGATGTTCTCCAATCCGGCGATCGTGTTGACGGCCTCTTCGATGGGTTTGGTGATGGACGTCTCGATCTCCTCGGGACTGGCCCCGCGCAGGGTGGTCGTCACCACGGCATACGGGAACTCCACGTTGGGGAACAGATCGACCCCCAGACGGGGATAAGCGAACATCCCCATCACCACCAACGCCACGATGATCATCGTGGAGAAGACAGGCCGCTTGATGAACACGCTTGCGAAATTCATACCTTTATCCCTTCATCTCTGGACATCCGGGCGAGCCCGAAGAGGCTCAGTTCTCCGCCCGTTTGACGGCGCTGCCGTCTTTCAACCCGTACAACCCCTCGATGATCACTTCGTCATCGGGTTGGATCCCCTCGGAGATTTCCACGAAATCCTTCGTCCGGAAACCGACCCGTACCGAACGCTGGGCGGCCTTCCCTTCCGAGACCACGAACACAGACGCGGTCCCGTCCGACGATTCCTGCAGGGCCGCAATGGGCACCGACAAGGCCGACGCTTTCCGGCCCACCACCAGTTTCACCTGGGCGAACATCCCCGACTTCAAACGGCGGTCCGCATTGTCCACCAAGACTTCGATGGCTGAGTTACGCGACTGAAAATCCACCACGGGACTGACGCGTGAGACGGTCCCGATGAAAGACTTGTCGGGATAGGCCTCGACCGACAGATAGGCCTTCTGCCCCTGACGGATCTGGCCCACATACCGTTCAGGCAGGTCCACCTTCACGCGGACCTGGCTCTGGTCCACCACGAGCGCCACCGGCGTCTGGGGAGTGACATGCGCCCCCACGTCGAGGTATATTTTTCCGACCACGCCGTTCAGCGTGGAGGGGACGGGGGCGGGCTCGAATACGACGCCGACCTCGTCCCGTTCGATCGTGGCCACCGGCTCGTTCTTCCGGACGGGATCTCCCTCCCGGAGCAGGTTCTGCATGAGTTTCCCGGGGACGCGCGGATAGAGCACCGCCTCGTCCTTGGCCTTGACGGACCCCACCAGGAGGAGCTGTTCCTCCAGCATGCGCTCGGCCGCCTTCTCCGTCTTCACGATGAACGAATTCATATCGATGCTTTTGACGGCCTCCGCCTCGCGGGACCGGCACCCGTCGACGGACAGAACCCCGGCAAAAAGAGCCGCCGCCAAAATCTGTTTTTCATATCCGCGCGTTTTCATAAAACCCATCACCCTCTTTCTTATGGATGTATTCATTGACCAATCGCCCATTGAAGATCTTCGCTCGCCACACACACGTCGTGCTCCGCCTGAACGAACTGGATCTGCGCCTGGTTCAGCGCCAACGTGGCGTCGTTCAGTTCCAATTGACCCGCCAGCCCGTTCCTGAACTGGACCTCCGTCGCCTTCAGCGCTTTGCGCGCCTGTTCCACGGCCGTCTTCTGCGAAGAAAACCGTTCTCTCGCCTCCGCCAGGTCCAACCAGGCCTTCTTCACCTGGATGCGGATGCTCCGATCCGTCTCGTTCATGCTCGCCCGGGCCTGTTCCTTCGCCAGTTTGGCTTGGCGGACCTTGGAAAGGGTGGCCCCTCCGGAAAAGATCGGCAGGCTCAGCTTGAGTCCGGCGGAGGCGGGCCAGACCCGTTCCGACCGGTTCGGGAAACGACTCTCGTCCGTCTGCCCCTGGAACTGCTTATTGGCGAACGCATTCAGATTGGGATAAAGGAAAGACCGGGCCAGCGAGATCTGTTCTTCGGCCAGGTCGTAGTTCTTGACGGCCTGCCTTGATTCGGGCCGGTCCCGATGAGCCGCCAGGTAGAGGCCGTTCAGATCCTCGGGGTCGGGACACAACGGCTGCAACCGATCGGTCAGAGTCAGCGGCACTTCGGGGTCCAACCCCAGGAGGTTCTTCAGTTCGAGGAGGCCGACATCGTACAGGTTCCGGGCCTGGGTCAGGGCCGGCTCCGTGTTGGCCACCTCGACCTTCTGTCGAAGCAAGATCAGATCGCTCACCAGCCCCTGCTGGTATTGTTCCTGAATGGTCGACAGATGTTGACGCGCCAGATCGAGCCGCTCCTGCTGGATGACCACCGTGGCGGACGCCAGGAGAAGATCATAGTAGAGCCGGCGCACCGCTCTCCGGACGCCGGACTGGGCTTGTCTCAGCTGTTCGGCGCTCGTCTCGGACATCAGCTTGGCCATCCGGATCCCCGTCGACACCTTGCCACCCGCCCAGAGGATCTGCTGGACCTCCAGGGTCCCCGTATAGGTATGGTCCGTTCCGACGACCATCTGGTTCCCATTGACGGAAAAAACCGATTTCTTCAGGTTGCGGGTATAGTTGGCGCTCGCGGTGATCTCCGGATAGACGCTCCCCCAATATTCGCGGACCTGTTCGCGAAAGATGCGGGCGTTCTTCTCGGCCAACACCACGTCGGTGTTCTGTTTCAAAGCCATCTGGACGGCCTCTTCGACGGACAGGGACTGGGGGGACGGGTCCGGCGGCGGCTGGGCCGACGCGGAGACCGCCAGGAGACCGGCGACGATCCACGCCGTCGCCGTCCGCGCCAGGGTTTTCATGTTCTTGGCTCCGGCGCAGATCATGTGCGCCATCTGTCGGGAGATATCCCCGTCATAATGCCCCTTGGATTCCGATGAGAGGTTCATGATGAAATGGGCGATCACGCCACGCACCAGATGGACTCCCTGCTCGACCGCCTCCGGCCGAATCTCCCCCCGCCGGGCGGCTTCACCGAATATACGAACGTAGGCCTCGTGATGATGTCGCTTGATGTCGTATAGGATCGGATGAAACCACGCCGCCGGCGCAGAGGATAAGACTTTGAAAATGAACTGAGCCGCATGAGGCTTCGCCTTGAAATATTCCAGGTGCCCCCGGAAGATCCTCGTCAGCCGGCCTTCCAGGGTTTTCTCCTCCTCGACCGCCTCGCGGACGAGCTTCTTAAATTGTTCCGCCCCGTTCTTAAAAAGATGCCGCACGACGTCTTCCTTGTTTTTGAAATAGTAATACAGGACGGGTTTGGTCACGCCCACCTTCTGCACGATCTCGCGGACAGACACCCGGTCGACCCCGTGCCGGGAGATGAGCGTTTCGGCCACCTCCAGGATGCGCCGACGCATAGCCTCACTGGCGGGATGCCCCTTTTTTCCGGTTTTATATATCCGACGATGGATCGGGTTCATCATGTTTACCTACCGGTAAGTATACCAGGGGACGCCTTTTTTGTCAAGTCCCCCCGCCGACCGCCTTCGACAGGGTGCGCCCGAATGGGGTATAATAGGATATGAAAGGTTCCCCTATGACAACCGCCGCCCCCACGTCCCTGGTCGACGACATCCTCCGGCTCAAAAAGGACCGGGACGCCGTCATTCTGGCCCACAATTACCAGATCGGCGAGATACAGGATATTGCGGATTTCGTCGGGGACTCCCTGGCGCTTTCCCGCCAAGCCGCCAAGACCTCGGCGAAAGTCATCGTCTTCTGCGGCGTCCACTTCATGGCCGAGACCGCGGCCATCCTCTGCCCCGACAAGACCGTCCTTCTTCCGGACTTGGAGGCGGGCTGCTCTCTGGCTTCGACCGTCACGGCGGAACAGCTCCGAGTCTGGAAACGAAGCTTTCGGAATCCGGTCGTCGTCTCCTACGTGAACACGTCGGCCGCCGTCAAAGCCGAATCGGACATCTGCTGCACGTCCTCCAACGCCGTCCAAGTCGTCCGGTCCATCCCCCCGGACAAAGACGTCCTGTTCGTCCCCGACATGTATCTGGGCGAATTCGTCCGGATCAAGACGGGGCGCACCGTCCACCTCTGGCCGGGATCCTGTCATGTCCATTTCAGAATCAGGGGGAAAGACATCGAAGACATGAAACAGGCCCATCCGGGCGCCGAATTCGTCGTCCACCCTGAATGCGGATGCCTGTCCACGGCGCTCAAGTTGGCCAACAAGGTGACATCCACCGGCGGAATGATGACCTACGTCCGGAATTCTCCGTCGAATGAATTCATCGTGGCCACCGAGACGGGGATCCTCCATTCCCTGCAGAAGGAAAACCCCGGGAAGACGTTCTATCCCGTCGTCCGGACGGCTCTCTGCGAATTCATGAAGATGATCACACTCGAAAAGGTCTTATGGTCTTTGGAAGATATGAAACACCGGATCACCGTGCCCCCGGAAACATCAGCCCGCGCCAAACAAGCCCTCGATCAGATGCTGTCCGTCCCCGAAACCTGATTCGGGCCCCCGTCTAAACCATCAAGGCCAGGATTGGCCGGTGACTTCTTTCCAGCTCTTGCGGGAGATGATGACGTTGGTGGTATGGATCGTGGATGATGTGCCGGGATCGTAATACAGGGTGCAGTTGGAGGTGGACATGCTGGTATTGTTCGCGCTGTAGAGGCTGCCGATCAGGATCGCGTTCCCACCGCCGGTCAACCCCTGAGAGCCCCCCGTATAGATGAACCCGTGGATGAGCCAGCCGGACAAGGTCTTGGTCAGCCCGGTGGGCTCATAGTTGGCCGTCACGGCCGACGCATAAGTGGCATGAGGACAGGTCGGGTCATACGCCGCCTTATAGAAAGCCCAATCATTCCCGTATTCCTTCCATGCCGTCTCTCCGACGGGAATGGTGGTCGAGGGACCGTCCGCGCCGCCGTTCCCGGTGATGCCGAAATTACCGAGACAGATGACGTCACCGACGATATAGTTCCCGCCGGACCCGGACTGAAAATCCACATCCCCCGTCACATAAAACACTTTGCCCCCCCCATCCTTACACCCTTTAAACGTGAAGTTGCCCGTCTTTTTATAATCCCCGCATTGCGGGTCGGCGCTGGTGCCGTATCCCTCGGCCAGAACCCTGTAATATTCCGTGTCGATCAACGGGAGGGGTGGAAGGTCTTGTTTGAAGGACCACCACTGGATCCCATCGGTGTTCGGATCGGCCGACGCCGGGGTGCTGGTGTCGTTGGGGGAGATGTTTCCGGCGCTCATGAAACGGGGATGTGATTTGCTCCCGGAATCGATGCTGGTGCGGGCGATGACGGGACCCAGTTCCACGTTGGTGGCTGCGCCGAAACTGGACGTGTTCTTGGCCTGGATCGCGAACTCGCCGGCGCCGCTCTCCGTCATGACACATTGGATGGCTCTGAGCTCCTGACTGGAAGAATCGCGTCCCTTGGCCAGGATGGTCACTTCGTCCGAGCCGGGCCCCGCCGTGTAACGGATGGTATAGTTTCCCCCCCGCCCCGACGCGAAGCTGGTGGCGAACTGTGTGTCCCCGTTATAGCCCTCCACCGTGCCTCCCGCTTTAACGCTGTTCCACATGTCGATGGACTCCTGGAGTTTCCAGATGCCCTGATCGATCCCGGCTTCGGCCAGATGGAACGCCGTGGAACTGCGGGTCACCTTGACGGTCTCCTTCGCCTCCTGACGGACCAACTTAATGACCGTGGGGACCATGATGGCCAGCACCAACATGACGATGATCGCCATAACCAGCGTAAAGCCCGATTCTTTGTTCCGGATGGACATGTTTTCCCCCTCAGTCATTCATCACTCGGATCTTTTCGACCGCCAATTGAAGGGCCTTGGATTCCCCTCCGTAGGTGGCCTTCTCCAGCGTGAGCGACACGGCCACGACGTTATCATCATCGGTGCGCGGGTAGCTGAACGCGATGTATCTCAGGTTCGTGCAAAGGGTGCGGGTGCTGCCGTTGTCGACGGCGAACAGGGAATTCCCCTCCTGGTAGAAGGTCATGGACCTGGACGACGTGTCGCTGACGAACTTGTTGAACGCGATGCGCGAGTAATACGGCTGGCCGGAGACCTGGTCGATGAGGATGGAACTGGCCTGCGCCTGGCGCATGTTGCGGTTGATGGTCACCATGACGTTCTTCGAGTCCCGTTGGATCTCGTAGCGGGCGAGGTTCATCCGGACGAACCGGGTGACTTCGATGAAGAATTTGGGCGCCATGGAGGCCACGATCCCGATGATGCCCACCACGAGCATGACCTCGATCATGGTGAATCCCGAGGAAGATCCCCGACGATGACGGTGGGTCCTTACCATGACAGGTTCCTCCCCGTCGTCTCCTGTCCGCCCGTCACGTTGGCGGTCGTGCTCCGGGGCCAGATGGTCGGCGTGGCTCCGCTGAAGGTCGTGTAATATCCATAGACGTTATAGGCGACCGGCGTTCCGGGGTTCCCGCCGGGAACGGACAGCCGGTAAGTGCCGTCCGCAAAGCTGGACACGGAATAGTACTTTTGAACCCCGCCCCTCAACGTGGAGGTGATGGCCGGGGGGGCCCCGGTGATGGTTCCCGTGGTGGCGATGATCAGCACCCCGGTCTGGATGTTCTGCCCGTTCTGGGTCAAGCTCCCCGAGATCCATCCGAACGCATTGGAGACCGTGTAGGTGCTGGCAAAGACGGTGGTCCCGGCGGAGGGGATGGTGATGTTAAGCGGGCCCGGAGAATACGTCTCCCCCTGTTCCAACTGAAGGTCGACCGTGTAGGTTCCCGTCGAGAGGTCTTGGATGGTGAAATATCCGTCGGAGTCGGTGACGGCCTCGCGGACGACGACACTGTTGGTGCTGGCCGTCACGGGGATATCGGGCAACGGACTGGACCCGATGCGGACTAACCCCCGGATGCGCCCTCCGGAAGGAAGGAAGAAATCCACTCCGGCCGTATACCGGCCCAATTCCACCAGGACCGACGCGCTGGACATGCTGACATACAGGGAATTCTGGTTCCCCCCGTTGGCCACCACGGTCACGGTGCCGGTGGCCCCCGTCAACTTATAGCGTCCGTTCGAATCGGTGACGCCGGGAGTGGATCCGAGCCCGGAGACCTCGATATCGGGGATGGGGACGTTGCCGGTGTTATAGACGGTCCCCGTGATGAACCCGTCCAGGGTGGAACTGGTGATCCCGATGCGGCCGATCTGGACCTGTTGACCGCTCGAGACCGACGTGGACATTTCCATGAAATACGTCATGCTCGAGAACGTGATCCGCCAGGTCCCCGTGGACACGCCGGACAAGATGAACGTGCCGTCGGACGCGCATGTGACGGGACCCGACAACAGGTCGTCGGCGGCGACGTAGGCTCCCGCGGCCGGCGTCCCCGTCTGGGGGGCCTCCAGATCCGTGGTGTTCCGAGGAGGGTGGATGAATGCGGCCCCGCTCAGATTCACAAAATCATGGTCGTTATTGTTGGAATCATAGGCGCGCCCGACAGACAGGCTGATGGAATTGGAACTGGTCCGACGGACGAACTGTTCCCCCCGGGACAATCCGATCGCCTGGTCCAGGGACTCGTCCTCGCACAACTGAGGCAGATTGGCGGTGCGCCGCCAGCCGAACCGGTCGATCCACTCCGCCGTCAACCAACTTCCCGCACCGGTCGGCGCGAGGCCGACCCCGCCGGACGCGGGAGCTCCCGGATCCTCAGCCACCGTGATGATGTTCGGATAGCCGGAAGCGGAGGGATCATAGACGGCATCCGCCGCACGGGTCAGCCCCCCCGCCTTGATCGTCGGATAATTCGCGATGAGGTAATAACTGCTGGGAGCGACGCTCAGGTTCGTGAATACGAGCGGGATAACGGACGGGGACCCCGACTCGGGGTCCCAATAGAGGTCGATGTACGGGGCCGACGGGCCCGCCGCGATCTGGATGGTGTATGTCGTCGGGTTGAAAAGCTCGATATATTCCTGGTCGTCTCCCGTGTCGATCGTGATACTGCTCCCGACCACCTGGGAGATCACGAGGTGGTCCCGCAAATAGGCGCACCCCATCACGTTCCCGGAACTCATCCGGGGTAACTGGGGGTTCCAGGTATGCGTGCTCGAAGCGGACAGATAGACACTGGTCTCCGTCATCGGGAAATAGCCGTATTTCCGTGCCTGGAGGGAATACGTTCCGGGTTCCACCTTGAAGGAATATTCCCCGCCTGAATCCGACGTGGCGAAATAACCCGCGTTCTCCATCAGACTGACGGTGGCCCCCTCCTGGACCTGATTGGTGGTGCTCTTCACGACGCCGGCAACGACGGCGGTCAGTCGGCGGGTGGAGGAGGTGTTCTTCAGGTTCTCCATGGACACCATCTTCCAGGACTCGGCGTCCTTCCAGATGACATACGCTTTGATCCGCTTCAACCCCGTGTCGTCGGACATCGCCGACAAACCGACGGGGCCGGTGGCCCCCATGGAGACCCGCTCCACAAAGACGCGCCGGGTGTAATTGACTCCGGCCACGTTCATGGTCTCTTCGGGGTAATACCCTTCGTCGTAAAGGTAAGCGGTCAGCCCCGGTTCTGACGACAGGGCGGGCGCCGTGGTGACCACCAGGCGGTAATAGGATATATTCTTCATGGTCTCGATCTTTTCCTGGACCAGGTTGCCGGCGATAGACCGGGTCTTCGAGGTCTGGATGGACCGCGACATGTTCAGGAACGCGCCGACGAACGCCAACACGCCGACGGAGAGGATGGTGATGGTCATCAAGATCTCGACCAAGGTGAACCCAGCGTCTCGCGGCGACCGCCGACGGAAAGAAATGAGATTCGATAATGAAGGCATCGTCCTATTCACTAGTTTAGATGAGAATCCCCATTTTTTCAAGCACTCATTTTATCGACGGAAGCGGAGATCCCGTATTTCGATTTCATGTCCGCATAGCGCCGGGAGGCATGAGCATCGAGATCCCCCAGGGGGATGGAATCCAGGAGAGGGATCAGGAATCGGCGGAGGACTTCCCCCCGGACCATCCATTGGTAATAGTTCCGCCCGCTGTGATGATAGGGCCCATACAGCCGGGATCCCGGAACGTTCTTCACCAACCACTTAAAAAGAGTCTCATGCCGGGCATGCATTCGGAGGGTCACGTGGGGTTGCTTCCCATCCCCCCCGAAATGCCCCTCCCCGATCAATAACCCCACCAACAGACCTTTTGAAAAATCATCCATCGGAATCTCCTCCCAGACGATCTTGTTTCACCGTAATGTTAACTGTGAAACATTCGGGTGTCAAGTATTTTTTGATAACCCGCCCACAGAAAGACTTTTCAAGACCGGTCCCCCCCACAATAAAACCTTGTTTCACCGTAATGTTGGTTGTGAAACACCCCCCCGGGATTCCATGGGATTTGACATCGGCGCAATGAATTTTTATCATTCTTGGACAAAACCATGAACGGCCGCCTCCTCCCCCATCTCATGTGCCCGACGTGCCGGTCCTCCAGGAACCCCCTCTCTCTGTCGGCGGGCACCGAGGAACGCGTGAACGGGCGCTGGACAGAGATCCTCTCCGGAGAAATCCGTTGCGGCGGATGCCGGAATTCTTTCAAAATCGACCGGGGAATCCCGGATCTCCTCCCCGCCCCCTCCGAGACCATCCGGCGCGAACAAGCCGGCATCCAGACCATGTATGACAACATCCAGGACGCGGATTACGACCGCACGCTCCTTCAACAACCCTGGATCCATGATCCCCGACACCCCGAACACTGGCTTTCCATCGCGGCCCTCTTCGATCAGGCGGCCGCCCTCCTGGTCCAATTGGATGATGATAAAAACCGTTCCGACCTCACGTTGATCGACCTGGGGGCCGGGTCCTGCTGGTCGACCGCTCAGTTTTCAAAGATGGGGTATCACTGTGCCGCCCTGGACATCAGCCCACACCCCAGAGCCGGTCTGGGGGCGGCGGAGACCCGGTTCAATGCCTCCCTTCCCTACTTCGACAGGATACTGGCTTCCATGGACGTCATCCCGTTCAGGGACCATTCGGTGGACCGGGTGATCACCATGGACTCCGTCCACCACGCCAGCGACCTCGCCGCCACGGCCCGCGAAATCTTCCGGGTGCTCCGGCCCGGCGGTTTCTATATCGCCGCCGCCGAACCCGTGCGGGGAATCCTCAAGAACAGGGGGATCGGAAAAACAGAGATCGAGCAATATGGGTGGAATGAACATTCCTATTCCCGGGGGGAGTATAAGGGGATCTTCTCGACGGCCGGCTTCGATACCCGGATCCTGTTCCCGGCCTCGATCGGTTCCAGAATAAAATCCGGCATCAAATCCCAAAAGCTCTCGAACCGGATCCTGGGGGGAATCGCGCGATATGTCTGGTCTTATGGCCCCTCTCACCGCCTCTTGACGGGACCGCTGTTCGCTCCCCTGCAAGTCCTCTTTGGCTTACCCCTCATCTTACTCGCCAAAAAACCCGCTTAACCTCCCCAGAAACTCGACCCAAGTCAGGATGAATCCCTCCATCCCTCAAACGACGGGGAGGGGGGGAGTTCGGAATTGATCGGTGTCTTTGGATTTGTCCCTGGAAGGGGATGGGAGTCAGAACTTGACGTTGACGTCGAACTGGAAGCGGTCGATGCGGTCTTGGAGGGGGGGGAATGCCGCGTCGACAACCCGCGTGATGGAGTATTTCGCCTTCAACTGGACCCATGAGTCCGGGGTATAAGCGAACCAGAACAGGTGTCCCTTCCGATTGGTCCCTCCGTCCCCGAAATCGGAGTCCGTCAGGTCGGCGGGAGTGGCGTCCGTCTCCAAATACCTGTAGAAGTAGGCCAGTTCGGCCGTGCCCTTGTCGGCCGCCTTCCCGAGGATGAGACCGCCTTGATACCCCGTGTCTTCCCTCGACGTCAAATCCGTTCTCGCCATCATGTTCCGTATCGCGGACCCCTGGAAAGAGGCCGGCAGGGAAGCGCCCAATCTGAAGTCCAACTCGCCGGTCAATTCCAGAACGCCGAAATCGTTCATCAAAACCCCGGCCGCATCCCGACGGTTCCCTTCCTGAACGGCGACTTGGCCGAAACTCCCCGCCCTCTCGTTGACCCATTCATGATACGCGACACCCGCCTTCAGCGCCCCTTGCGCCGGGAGGGCCCACTGGGCGCCGACTTGCTCCGAAAGCAACCACTGGTCGTTGTTGTCCTGGGAATCCTCATCCACCGCCATCTGCAATGCCGTCAAGAAGTAGCGGTGATTCCCCTGTTTAAGCTGGAGTGTCTGGGCGAACCCCTCGGGACTGACGTCCTCGTCCCACACGATCTCGCTGGCCGGGTTCCGCCAGAGGGGATTCTCCATCCGGCCACCGCACAACCGGAGGGGGGCGACCGGTTCCCATTGAAGGGAGGCCCTGTCGATCCAGAGTCCTTTCTGCGAAGACATGTCGTCGAACGACTGGTTGGTGCCGGTGGTCTCGCCGGACCCCGACGCGAAACGGACCCGGGCCGTCAGGCGGGAGGGGAACAGGAAATCCGCTCCCAGGCGAAGCCGGAATCTCTGTCTCTGCCGGTCGATCTGACCCGCCGTCCGTTTGGAGCTGATCTCCTGGCGAAGCCGCAGGTCTCCCGAGATCTTGACCTTTTGAAGATAGTTTCCGAACTCGACTTCAACGGCCGAAGAGAGCGACGGAACCGCGAGCAAAATGACGAGTGATCCGACCGCTTTAGAAATATTCCTCATTTCATCCCTCCCGGTCAATCGCCGAACGAGATACCCATCTCGCGGGCGGTCAGCATGGTGTCCCCGTTCAGATCGACGGCCTTCATGGTCTTGACCGCTTCGGCGATGGGAATGGTCTTGATCCGGGGGGGATCCAGCGCCACCATCACATTGATCTTTCCCTCGGCGAGACATCGGACGGCCGCCGCGCCGAACCGGAGTCCCAGCAGACGGTCGAACGTGGTCGGTCCCCCGCCTCGCTGGAGGTGTCCGAGAACCAGACTGCGGGTCTCCTTCCCTGTCCTTTTGCCGACCTCCTGGGCGACATATTGGGCGATGCCTCCCAGCAGTATCTCCCGGCCGGCCTGTTTCGGGCCCTTGGTCATCATCTCCACCCCCTTCGGATGCGCCCCCTCGGCGCACACGATGATGGTGAAATGCCTCCCCATCCGCTCCCGGGCCAACACCTTGTCGCAGACCTTATCCAGATCGAACGGAATCTCGGGAATCAAGATGACGTCCGCCGTGCCGGAGACCCCCGAGTGGAGGGCGATGTGGCCGGCATAGCGACCCATCAATTCCACCACCATGACGCGTTCGTGGGCTTCGGCGGTGGAATGGAGTTTGTCGATGGCATCGGTGGCGGTGGAGACGGCCGTGTCGAACCCGAAAGTGGCCACGGTCCCGCTCAGGTCGTTGTCGATGGTCTTGGGAACGCCCACCAGGGGGATCCCCTTGTCCGCGAACTTGCTGGCGATCCGGAGGGACCCGTCCCCGCCGACGCAGATCAGCGCGTCCAACCGCTGTTTATGAAAATTCTCCACCACCTGGTCGGAGATATCCACGGTCTTCTCGCCTTCCGGCGTCTTGACGACGGATTCGAACGGATTCCCCCGATTGGCGGTTCCCAGGATGGTCCCGCCCAGATGGGTGATTCCCCGGACGCTCTCCGCCGTGAGGGGGACCAGTTCCTTGGGGTCTTCGAGCCCCCGGTATCCATGCCGTACTCCGAAGACCTCCCATCCATGATGGATGGCCGTCAGGGTGGCCGCCCGGATGACGGCGTTGAGTCCCGGGGCGTCTCCTCCGCCGGTGTTGATGGCGATGCGTTTGATCTTTTTAGGGTCGAACATGGGTTCCTCCCGCAATATTAGGTGAATAAATCTCTGGTTTCATCCTCCACCTCGGCCACACAGTCCGGGCTGTCGTTCTGGGGGGAGTTTATCATATTCGAGACGCGATAATGCCGCAGTCCGACGGAAGAACCGCAAGAAAGAACGCCCGACAGGGCTTCCCCGTCGCGAAGGACCGGATCCAGCCACCGATCCTCGGCCGACGGGGTGAGGATGACCGGCATCCGGCGATGGACCGTCCTGGCGATCCCATCGGATTCGGTGGTGATGATGGTGTAAGTCTCCAGTTCAGACCCGTCGGGTCTCCTCCAGACATCCCACAGGCCGGCGAAAGCGAACAGTTCCTTGTCGTGTCTCTCGAACCTGACGGGGACCTTCGGCCCGCTCTTTTTATCCGAACGCCACTCGTAGAATCCGTCTGCCGGAACGAGACAGCGGCGCGTGATCAGGGCTCCGGAGAAACTGGGGCGGTCCAGGAGGGTTTCGACCCGGGCGTTGATCATGCGCCCGGAGACCTGCGTCTTGGACCATGAAGGGATCAATCCCCATGACATCATCCGCAATTCCCTCTTCGTCCGATGGGTGATCACGGGCGCGTCCTGTCCCGGAGCGATGTTATACCGGGCCTTCAGTGTGGGGGAAGGGTCGGCGAGTCGAAAACGTTGTCTGATCTTTTCAGCGGGAGCGCTCTGGGAATACCGTCCGCACATGGGGATCCCTCAGGAACAGCTCAAGGGTTGGGCGGACCGTAGGTGGTTCGTCGAAGGAGTGATTTCAAACGCGCCAACAGTTCGCGCGTGCCGAAAGGTTTGGTCATATAATCGTCGGCTCCCTGGTCGAGGGCGCCCACCTTATCGTCCACTTGCCGCTGGGCCGTGAGCATCAGGATGATGACCCTCTCATCGGTAGCGCGGACGCGACGGCACACTTCAAGGCCGTCGAGCACCGGCATGGACACATCCAGGATCATGACGTCGGGCGTGATGTTCTGATGCGCCTCCAGCGCGGACTGGCCGTCGTGGACCACCGTCACCTCATACCCCTCGGTCTGAAGGATCCCGGCCAGGGTCTGGGACAGGTTCCGGTCGTCATCCGCGATCAAAATACTGGCGATGGCCATCTCATTCACCTCTTCGCCGGGGGAAGACCCACGGTGTTCTCGGGGCGACCCGCCCGGAAAGCCAGGATGTTCGTCATCGTCGTCTGGAGGATCCGCATGAACGATTCCCGGCTGTTGAACGCCACGTGCGGCGTGATGATGACGTTGTCCCGGTTCCGCAGGATGTGGGTCTGCAGGAGCGTCCTCAACTTCTCGTTCGAATATTGGTGGGACAGGATCTGTCTCTCTTCCTTGACGAGGTCTTCCCCTTCCAGGACGTCCAGCCCCGCCCCGGAAAGCCATCCCTTATCCAACGCCAGCGTGAGCGCCTCCGTATCGACGAGCGCGCCGCGCGCGGTATTGATGAGGATGGCCCCTTTCTTCATGAGGCCGATGTTCTCCCGATGGATGAGGTGGTGCGTCTGGGGCGTATAGGGCGCGTGGAGCGTGACGATATCGGAATCCGACAGGAGCCGTTCCAGCGGCACGTATTTGAAATTCAGTGTCTCGGCGATCAGAGAATTAGGGAACGCATCGTACGCCAGGACGTTCATCCCGAACCCGCCGGCGATGCGGACGACCCTCAGCCCGATCCGGCCCGTGCCGATGACGCCCAGGGTCTTCCCCTGGAGGTCGAACCCCTGCAAGCCGTCCAGAGAATAGTCCGACCGCAGGGCCTTGATGTAGGCCTGGCGGGTCCGTCGGGACAGCCCCAGGATCAGCGCGAACGTGTGTTCGGCCACGGTGTTCTCGCCATAGTGGGGCACGTTGGACACCACGATCTTCTTCTTCCGGCAATACTCCAGGTCGACGTGGTCATAACCGGTCGACCGGGTGGAGACGAACTTCAGCCGGGGACACTTCTTCAGCACCTCGGCGGTCAGTTGGGAATAGACGAACACCGAGACGATCTCGGCATCGCGGAACTTGACCGGAGAAACCTTGTGCATCTCCTCCGAAAAGAAGAGGGGCTCCCCGAGGTCCTTGCGGGCCTTCAGGGTCTCTTTTTCCGACGGAGTGATCTCGAAGAAAGCGGTCTTCATCGGGACCGCGTCACATCTTATACTTGACTAAAGAAGTCATATTATGGAGTTCCTTCATCCTCTTCTCGATCTCCGCCTTGGACACCGTCTTCAGCCGTTCCAGGGAGAACTTTTCCACGTTGAAACTGGCCATGGCCGTGCCGTAGAACAGCGCGTGATGGAGGACCTTGTCGTTGAGCGCATTCTTCTCCCGGTTCAGATATCCGACGAACCCCCCGGCGAAGGTGTCCCCCGCCCCGGTGGGATCGAACACGTTCTCGAGGGGGTAGGCCGGGACGGAATACAGTTTATCCTTGGTGAACAGGAGGGCGCCATGAGACCCTTTCTTCACTACGACGTAGCGCGGACCCCAGCTCAGGATGGTCCGACCGGCCTTGATGACGTTGTTGTGTCCGGTCAACTGGCGCGCCTCCCCGTCGTTCAGGATCAGGATGTGCACGTGCTTGCAGAGATGGATGATCCGTTCCTTCTTTGTGGAGATCCAGAGGTTCATGGTGTCGGCTGCGATGAGTTTCGGCTTGCGGACCTGGTTCAAGACGTCGAGCTGGAGGTCCGGATCGATGTTGGCCAAGAAGACGCAGTCCGAGGTCTTATAGTCTTCCGGCAGGATCGGCCGGAACCGTTCGAAGACGTTCAGGTGCGTGGCCAGGGTCTTGGCCTCGTTCATGTCATACTCGTAGAAACCCGACCACCGGAACGTTTCTCCGTCGACGATCTGAAGGCCGGCCAGGTCCACCTTCTTCCTCTTCAGGAGCTCCACGTGCTCTTTCGGAAAATCCTTTCCGACGACGCCGACCAGTTTGACGGACGTGAAGAAGCTGGCCGAATAGGAAAAATAGGTGGCAGACCCTCCGAGGGCGTCCGTGCATTCCCCGAACGGGGTCCTGATGGAATCCAACGCGACCGAACCGACGACGACGACACTCATGGGAATCTCCTTTTTAATCGATGTATTTGTCCGACCGGTCCGTTGGGGCGCCGGGCCCCGCGAAACACGGCAGGCACGCCTTGATACGGGGCAGAGCCTCTTCCGCACAGACCTCTCCGGTGCGGGAAATCTCCCTCGCCCGGTGGAATTGCATCCACGTGAACTTCGACGTATCGGGGGTCATGACGACGTGGGCGATCTCCGCCCGCGCCTGGGCGATCTCGAATTGCATAGTGTACAGAGTTTTGATGAGAATTTCAAAGAGGGTCGGCGCCGTCCACGGAGAATTGAACGGGCGCGAATTCTTTCGCAGTCCGGGGACCCTCTTGTTGGAGGCCTTCCCCGTCAGGTTGACGGACAGGAGGATGTCGGCGCCCATGGCGGCCACCACCGAGGTGGGGACCGGATCCACCAATCCGCCGTCCACCAGATAACGCCCGTTCAAATAATAAGGTTGGAAGAAGAAGGGCAGGGACAACGACGCCCTCACCGCGTCGGACACGCGGCCCTCTTTCAGGATGACCTTATCCCCCGAGACGATATCCGTGGCCACCGCCGCCAGGGGAGTCAGGAGCCGGTCGAACGTGACGTCCCCCAGGACGGATTTCAGGAACCGGTGGACGCCCTGCCCGATGATGACGCCTTGCCAGGGGAGGGTGGGGTCCACCATATGGAACAGCTTCATCTTGGTGATGGCGCCGGCGATGCCCTCGATCTCGTCGGGCGAACGGCCCAGGCAATAGAAACTCCCCAGCAAGGCCCCCATGGACGTGCCGGAGATGACGTCCGGAAAGATCCCTTCGCGTTCCAGGACTTTCAGGATGCCGATGAGGGAATAGCCATACGCGGCGCCGGATCCCATGGCCAGCCCGATCCTCAATCCGCCGATCTTCCGGGCCAGCCGGTCCATCAGGCGACGGGAGAGGACCGCCTCGCGGGGAAGGAAATCGGCCTTGGTATAGGAGTCCGACCACGGCAGACAGAAATAGAGACGGTCCGTCGGGGGTCCCCAAGACACGGGGGTCTTCTCGAACAGGCGGATGCGACGGATCTTGTCGGATCCGGCCGCGGCGCTCCAATCCCGCCTCAAAGCGTCTTCGTCCGGAGAGGGGCTGTCCTTATCCAGAAGGAACACCTCGTCGGATTCCTGCAAGAACGCCCGGAGCGCCGGCGTCGGATCGGACGGCAGGCAGAGGAGGACGTAGGGACTGCGCTCGCGCAAGAGGGACACCAGGGGGAACACGGTCTGTGAGAACTTACCGTCGAACAAAGACATCGACATCGCCATGAACTCCACGCCGGAGGGATGGGCCACGAACAATCTCCCGACGGCCTCGGGGTGCTGGAAATCCTCCTGTCGCAAGGAATTCTCTCCCACGCGCACAGGTTTCAACTCCAACGGCGCGGCCAACGGGCTCTCCGGAACCCGGCGAAGGTCGATCAGGCAGACCCGCTGCCTTGTCTGCCCGGCGAGGGAGACAGCCAGGTTCAGCGCGACAGCGGATTGTTCCGCCCCGGGGCAGGGGGACACCAGCGCCATCACTTTCGAGGGAGTCGGTCCTTCGCTCGTCGGACGGGATGATTTCAGAAGGTGTTGGGACAAGGGGCGAGTCAACAGGATCGCCAACGCCGGGATCTTGAGCAGGAGCGAATCCAATTTTTTCCTCTCCAGCACGAGCAATTCGGAGGTCGTATCCGCCCGGGCGGTGACGGGCCACGGTTCTCCCGTCAGAAAAGCGGCGGCGCCGACCGTCTCGCCGCGGGCGGCAAAGGCCACCACCGTTTCCCGGCCCCCGTTGACCGACACGAACCGGAGCCTCCCCGACCAGACCAGGTACAGCGCGTCCGTCGGACTTCCCGCGGGAAAGAGGTCGCTCCCCTTCGGCAACGACCGTCCCTCCAGCGCCCCGGACAGGACCGTCAATTCGTCCTCGCCCAAGGAAGCGAAGAGCGGGATCTGTTTCAGGAAATTCAGTTGGTCTTCCGTCGATATGTTCATGGGATTGGAGGGAGGCGGCCGGCGTCCTTTTCCGACACATTAACCGATAATTTTTCCTTTGTCAAATGACGGGAAATTAGTACAATGGAACGCGTTCTAAAAACATGCGTCAATCCGACATTCACATCAATAAGAGCCGTTTCCTCCACCAGGTCACTCTGTTCCGGGGCCTGCCGAAGAAGGACGTGGACATGGTCGCCCGCATCAGCCGCGTCCGCGAGGTCCGCAAAGGGGAGACGGTCTTCTCGAAATCGGCCCCCGGCGATTCCCTCTATCTGGTCGTCAAGGGCCGGGTCAAGATCTACGGCTCCTCCAACACGGACAAAACGAAGACTTTCGCCTATCTGGAACCGCACGACTTTTTCGGGGAGATGGCCCTGATGGACGAACCGACGCGCTCGGCCGGAGCCGAAGCGGCGGCGACGTCCATCCTGCTGACCATCGCGCGCAAGGATTTCCGGGCCTTGGTGGCCAAGCGTCCCAGTCTGGCCTTCGCCGTGATCCGCACCCTCTGCGCGCGACTGCGCCACGCCGACCGCGACATCGAACTCCTGTCCTTCAACACGGTCGTCGGCCGACTGGCCCGGATCCTGCTGGACATGTGCGACCAATACGGCAAGAAGACTCCCGCCGGGATCCGCATCGGCATCGAGGTGTCCCATCAGGAACTGGCCGACATGGCCGGCACGGCCCGGGAGATGGCCACGCGCATCCTGAACCGATTCCGCCGCACGGGCTGTCTGGAGATGGACGGCAAGTGCATGATCGTCGTCAACCACAAAAAACTATCCGACTGGGTCTGCTGACCCCGTCCCCCCGTGACTTCCCCGTCTTCACTCTGTTGACCGGACCGGCTTTCCCATGAAATACAGCGCCCCGCGCGGCACGCGCGACATCATCGGTGACGAAGTCCTGAATTTCCGCCGCATCGAGACGATCGCGGACGGGCTCTTCCGCCTGTACGGTTTCGAGGAGATCCGCACGCCGGTCTTCGAGACGGCGGAACTGTTCTCCCGCGCGGTGGGCGACACGACGGACATCGTCGAAAAGGAGATGTACGTCTTTCAGGACCGGGGCGGCCGTTCCCTCTCTCTCAGGCCCGAGGGCACGGCGGGCGTGGTGCGGGCCTACCTGGAACACAGCTGGGACAAGACCGGCGGCGGGTTCAAGAAACTCTTTTACAAAGGCCCCATGTTCCGCGCCGAACGGCCCCAGGCCGGCCGTTACCGCGAGTTCTGGCAGATCGGCGCCGAATATTTCGGCAACCCGTCCCCCGAAGCGGATGCCGAGGTCTTGTTCCTCGTGAGGGACATCCTCGACCCCGTCGGCGCGGCGATCCCCGTCGATTTCACGCTCAATTCCATCGGCTGTGCCGCTTGTCGGCCGGTCTACCGGGAGAAACTGACCTCGTACCTATCCGCGAAACGAAACGGTCTATGCGAAGACTGCCAGCGGCGATTGGACAAAAATCCATTGCGGGCTTTGGACTGTAAAACGGATTCACCCCAACTCTCCGACGCACCCCGGATGGCCGACTCCCTGTGCGAACCGTGCCGTCGGCACGACCAACAGTTGGAAGCGATCTTGACGTCGGCCCGATTCCCTTATAGGAAAAACCCCAAGCTGGTGCGCGGACTCGACTATTATAATCGCACGGTTTTTGAAGTGACCTCCTCCGCCCTCGGCGCCCAAGACGCGCTGGCGGCGGGAGGACGATACGATTCGCTCGTCAAGATGCTGGGCGGACCCGACATTCCCGCCATCGGTTTCGCGCTGGGGATGGACCGGGTGGCCAAGGCCCTGTGCGAAACGCCCCGCCCGAGCGCGTCCAAAAAGATCTGCGTGGTGTTGGCCGGACAGGGGACCGGGGAGGCGGGTTTCGCCCTGGTGCGCGCGATCCGTCAACAGGCCCGCACCAACGACACGGGGTGGTCTTGCGAATTTGCCCCATCAGATAAAAGTCTGAAAGCCCAGTTCCGGTTCGCCGACAACTGGGGAGCCGACCACGTGATCGTGATCGGGGAAACGGAATTGGCCCGTCAAAAATGTTTACTTAAGGACTTGAAGGAAAGCCGCCAGGAGGAGATCGACCTCCCCGGGTCCGATCCCGCGGACCACGCCCGTTTTTTCACCGTTTTAAGATCCAAGATCGACCCATCTCCCTCGACACAGGAAGGACACATTTCATGAATCGCTCAATGTACTGCGGCGCCGTCCGCAAGGAACAGATCGGAAAAAAACTGACTCTCTGCGGTTGGATCCACAGCCGCCGCGACCATGGAGGCGTGCTGTTCATCGACCTGCGCGACCGGGAAGGGCTCGTCCAGATCGTCTTCCATCCGGAGAAGACCGACGCTTTCAAATCGGGAGAATCCCTGCGGCCGGAATTCGTGGTGCAGGTCACCGGAGAAGTCAAACCCCGTCCCGAAGGGACCGTGAACCCGAACATCGCCACCGGCGAGGTGGAGGTCTGGGTGGACGCCGTGGAGATCCTGAACACGTCCCTGACGCCACCGTTCGAAGTGTCCGAATTCACGAACACCAGCGAAGACGTGCGGCTCCGTTACCGATACCTGGACCTAAGGAGACCGCCCCTCCAGCGGAACCTGATCCTCCGGCATCTCATCACGCAGACGTCGCGAACCTATCTGGCCCAGCGCGGGTTCCTGGAATTGGAGACCCCGTTCCTGACGAAATCCACTCCGGAAGGGGCGCGGGACTTCCTGGTCCCGTCGCGGCTGAGTCTCGGCGACTTCTACGCCTTGCCGCAGTCCCCGCAACTTTTCAAGCAGCTCTTCATGGTGGCCGGGTTCGACCGCTACTATCAGATCGCGCGTTGTTTCCGCGACGAAGACCTGCGCGCCGACCGCCAGCCGGAATTCACCCAGATCGACATCGAGATGTCGTTCCTCGACGAGGAAGACATCATCGGCCTGATCGAGGGGCTGGTCAAGACCGTCTTCAAGGAGGCGATGGGCAAAGACATCCCGACCCCTTTCCCCCGCCTGTCCTACGACGAAGCCCAGCGCCGGTTCGGTTCCGACAAACCGGACCTGCGCTACGCCATGGAGATATCCGACGTCTCCGCCGTCTTCTCCAAGACCGGGTTCAAGGTGTTCGCCGGCGCGTTGGCCGCTGGAGGCGTCGTGCGCGCGCTCTGCCTGAAGGGCGGGGCCTCCATGTCCCGCATGGACATCGACAAGCTCACGGAATGGGTGAAAGGATACGGGGCCAAGGGATTGGCCTGGATCAAGATCACCGACAAAGGGCCCGAATCCTCCATCACCAAATTCTTCACGCCCGAGGAACTCGGCGGCCTCCAGAAAGCCGTGGGAGCCGAAACGGGCGACATCATCTTCTTCGGGGCGGACCAGCCCGCGACGGTCGCGTCCTATCTGGGCGCCCTGCGCGTGGAACTGGCCAAACGCGCCGGATTCACGAAGACGAAGGACGTCTTTAAATTCTGCTGGGTGGTGGATTTTCCTCTCTTCGAGTTCAGCGCCGACGAGAACCGTTGGGGCAGCGTCCACCATCCGTTCACCCGGCCGGACGCGGCGGGCGAGACGGCCCTGCTCGAGATGTCCAAGAAGAACGATTTTTCGGCGCCGGAGATCTCCAAGATGAAATCCCGCGCCTACGACCTGGTGCTCAACGGCACGGAACTGGGCGGCGGAAGCCTGAGGATCCATCGCCGGGATCTGCAGCGGGCGGTGTTCCAACTCCTGGGGATCAACGACGAACTGGCTCAGATGAAGTTCGGTTTCCTGCTGGAAGCCCTCGAATACGGGGCGCCGCCGCACGGCGGCATCGCGCTCGGACTGGACCGGTTCGTGGCCCTGTTGGCCGGCGAAGAATCCATCCGGGACGTGATGGCTTACCCGAAGACGCAGAAGGGCGTCTGTCCCCTCTCCGGCGCGCCGTCGGCCGTGGAACCGAAACAACTTTTGGAACTGGGGCTCAAACTCAACCTGCCCCAACCCGACGGGAAGAAAGCCTGATTTTTTCGGTCGACGACGGTCTGCCGGCACGCTGACAGCGCCGGCGGGGCCTGTTCGATTCTTCATCGAAAAAGAGCTAGAATAGAACCCTTCACCTCTTATGAGATCCGACTGTTCCGGTCATAGATCCCACTCCACAGGATGCCTCCGGTGGGTCGCCCTGGTGCTGATGGCGGCCTCTTCCGTCCAGGCGGGGGGGAGAAAACCCCTCCCGGTCCCGCCGGCCGTCGCGGTCTCCACACCGACCGTGGTCCAGGAAGTGCCGGTGGTCCAAGCGCCCCCGAAATCGACCGTCCGCCAACCGCGCGGCCTGTCGTCCAAGATGTCGGCCCTTCCCGGCACCGACGAGAACCTGCGGGTCTACAAAGTCTGGATCTGGCAGGAATCGGGCGATTGCCTCTGGAAGATCGCCAAGGAGAATTACGGGAACCCCCATCTCTGGCCGAAGATCTATGAGGCCAACCGGTCCACCATCAAGGACCCGGGCGTCATCTATCCCAAACAGCGGATCCTCATCCCTCCCCTGGAAGAGTCGGAGGGCGACGCTCCCACGAAGACGGATCTCGACAGACTGCCATGGTGACCAAACGTCTGGCCATTCAAGACCAGGAAGAAGCGTGCCTCCTGCTGGGACAACACGACCGGAACCTGAAAGACCTGGAGCGCCGGTTCGCGGTCCAGATCTTCGTTCGCCCGAACTCTTTGGACAACGGCGGCGGAATGGTGCTGGCCGTCCGGGGAAAGGCCCGTGCCGCCGAGCAGGCCATATCGATCCTCACGGAAATGAAACAGCAGGCTCTCCGGCAAAAGGGCGCCGCCCGGCACGACGGGCGTTCCTCCCTCTCCCTGTCCGGACGGACGGATGACGCCTCCCCTTCTCCGGCCACCGCCGACACGATCCTCACGACCGTGACCGGAAGGCACATCCGTCCCCAGACAAAGCAACAGTCGGCCTACGTGCAGCTCATCTCCAAGAACGACCTTGTCGTCGCCATCGGGCCGGCCGGCACCGGAAAGACCTATCTGGCCGTGGCGAGCGCCCTGGCGGCGCTCCAGCGGGGGAAAGTCATGCGGATCATCCTCACCCGCCCCGTCGTCGAAGCCGGCGAGAAGCTCGGTTTCCTCCCCGGCGACTTCTACGAGAAGGTCCATCCATATCTCAAACCGCTTTATGACGCCTTCTACATCATGACCGGGCCGGACCGTTTCCGCCAACTCCGCGACGAGGGCACCATCGAGATCGTTCCCCTGGCCTATATGCGCGGCCGCACGTTGGACGACGCCTTCATCATCCTGGACGAGGGGCAGAACACCACCCCCGAACAGATGAAGATGTTCCTGACCCGGATGGGGAGCGGATCCCAATCCGTCATCACCGGAGACGTCACCCAGATCGACCTGGAGAACAAGCAACACTCCGGGCTCATCCATGCCACGCAGATCCTCAAGGGTGTTCCGGGCATCGAGATGATCCAGTTTTCCGAGCAGGATGTGATCCGGCACGGCCTGGTCAAACGGGTCATCAAAGCTTACGAGGAATGGGACAAACAGAAAAAGTGAGGCCGGAGAAGGGTGAAATAGTAGAATAGTCAGGCGGTTAAAAAGGAAAATCCAAACATGCCGTTAAGAAAGATCATCAGACAAAAATTGCGGACCTTCCTCCTGTGGGCCCTCCGGTGGACGGAGACGGCCCAAGAAGACACCATCCGCACCAGCCAGCTTCCCCTGCTCAAAAGGGAGATCCACATCCCCACGGGCCTGGTGGCGCTCCTGGTCTGGGTGACCTTGTTCGGGGTCCTCTTCCTAGACCTGGGACCCGGCTGGGTCAACACGCTGGCCCTCTTCCTTTTCACGGCCATCCTGATGAGCCTCTTCCTGTTCTACATCAAGCACGACCAGCCGGCCCTCCTGAACGATGACGACGGGATCCTGCTGTTGGGGATCCTGGCGGTGGGCAGCGTGCTCTTCATGCAGGGATGGAACGAGATCTCGCGGACTTACGTTTGGATCTCGCCGTACGGAGTCCCGCTGGCGGCCACGTCCATCCTGGCGGCGCTCCTGCTCCATCCGAGACTGGCCATCATCCTCGGCATCGTGTTGGCGCTGATCATGGGGGTCACGAACGACTTTTCCATCGAATACGTGCTGGTTGGTTTTCTAGGCAGCGTGACCGGTGTGGCCCGATCCCTCACGGTCCGGACCCGTCGGGACCTCTCCCGGGCGGGCCTGTGGGTGGCCCTGATGCAATCGCTCATGGTCTGCATCCTGGCTCTCTTCCAGAAATGGCTTCCGGAGGAATTCATCACGGCCGTCCTCTGGTCCTTCGGAGGCGGTATCCTGTCCTCCTTGATCGTTCTGGGTCTCCTGCCGTATCTGGAGAACTTCTTTTCTCGGCTGACCAACATCCGTCTCCTGGAACTGGTGGACATCAACCATCCGCTCCTGCGCCGGATGAGTTTGGAAGTGCCCGGGACCTATCACCATTCCCTGGTGGTGGCGTCGTTGGCCGAATCCGCGGCGGAATCCATCGGGGCCAACGGGCTCCTCTGCCGAGCGGGCGCCTATTTCCACGACATCGGAAAGATGATCAAACCGGAATACTTCGTGGAGAACCAGGGATCCCTGGCCAACCCGCACGACCCCCTGTCTCCGTCCATGTCACGTCTGGTGATCCAGGCCCACGTGAAGGAAGGGCTGGCCCTGGCCCAGCAGTACGGACTCGACAAGTCCATCCAGGGATTCATCCAGAGCCATCACGGCACCTCCCGCATCGAATATTTCTACCAACGCGCCCTGGAACAGGAGGGGGAATCCGCCGTCAAGGAACAAGAATACCGGTATCCCGGACCGAAACCCTATACCAAGGAAAGCGCCATCCTGATGCTGGCCGACGCCGTCGAGGCCAGCAGCCGCACGCAGGAAGACCCCAACCACCAGCGCCTCCGGGACCTGGTGTATAAGATCGTGAACTCCAAGATCACCGACGACCAGTTTTCCGAGAGTCCGCTCACTCTCGCCGAACTCCACGACATCGCCAAGAGTTTCATCAACACGCTGACCGGCATCTATCATTCGCGCATCCGGTATCCCGATTCCGTCGAGGAGCAGGAACTTCCTCCCGGGCCGGACGCCTGACGTGCCCATCCGTTTTTCCGGGGACGGCGCGCCGTCCCCCGCCCGATCCCTCCTCCGCCCGATCCCCCGCGCCATCCGGACCGTGCTCTCGTCGCACCATCGCCGGGACGGCCTCATCCACCTCATCTGGGTCACGAAAGACCGGATCCGTAAAATGAACCGGCGGTTCCGCCGGGTCCGCCGCATCACCGACGTCATGGCCTTCCGGTATGAGGCCGGCGCCGGCGACAAAAAACGGGTGGACGGCGACCTCTTCATCTGTCCGGCGCGCGCCGCCGAGAACGCGAAACGGTTCCGGGTACCCTATCCCGAAGAACTCGTGCGGCTGAGCGTGCACGGAACGCTCCACCTGCTGGGCTACACGGATTACGTCCCGGCCCAACGGGCCCGGATGTGGCGACGGCAAGAACGAACCGTGCGGAAGATCCTCAAACCATGATCCTGGCCCTCCAACTACTGATCTTTCTATTCCTCCTGGCTTGCTCGGCGTTCTTTTCCGGATCGGAAGCCGCTCTCACCTCCCTACCCAGTCTCAAAGCCAAGAAGATATTCACCCTGCATCCGGCGCTCTCGTCTCACATCTCCACGTGGTTCCACCGGCCCCACTACCTGCTGACCACGATCCTCCTCGGAAACAACATCGTCAACATGTCACTCTCCAGCCTCATGGTGACGATGGCTCTGCCGCTGGCGATCTACGTCCGGCACGAATGGCTGGAACTCATCGTCTGGATCGCCACCACATTCATCCTGCTCGTCTTCGGTGATATCATCCCCAAGATCGTCGCCCAGACTCATCCCGACCTGGTCTCTCGGCGGACCCTTCCCCTCCTCGGATTCTGCAGCGTTCTATTCTTCCCCGTGTTCAGGCCGATCCTCTGGTTCATCGAAACGTTCTTCCCGTCGTTGCGGGTGCCGCCGGTGAGCAAACGCCTCTCCCTCACGTTCGAAGAGGTGCAATCCCTCATCCACGAATCGGAAACCAAGGGGCACATTTCGAACGAATCCGGCGAGATGATGCGCCGCGTGCTGGAGGCCCGTCAGCGCACCGTGGCCGACATCCTTCAACCGCTTCAGAGAGTGGACTCGGTCCCGCTGGACCTGATCCATCCGAAGATCCACCGGGACGAACTATTCGTGGACCTGCTGGTGGAGACGGGGCGCACCCGGGTGCCCGTCTTCGAAGAGCAGAAGTTCGTCGGATACATCCACGTATTGGACCTATTGAGACGATGGAGTTCCGGGAAGACCCCGCTGAAAGAACTGGTGAGAAAACCTCTTTCCGTCGACCCGCAGACGAGCCTTTACGACCTCCTCACCCTGTTCCGCAACAGCGGGGAACAACTGGCCTTCGTGGAATCGGCGGACGGGAAACTGGACGGCGTGGTGTCCCTGGAAGACGTGCTGGAGGAGATCGTCGGCGAGATCCTGGACGAATACGACCTGGAAGAGAAGAAGGGGATCTCATGATATTCCTCGTGATCAAACTAATATTGTTCGCGGGTCTGCTCCTGTGCTGCGGAGCGTTTTCAGTCGGAGAGACGGCATTCATGAGCCTCTCCCGGGTCCAGCTGATCCGCCTGCGCAAGACATTCCCCGGGCGGTTTGTCTTTTGGGAGAACGACCCTGCGCGGGTCGTCGCCGCCATCTTACTGGGAACCAACTTAGCGAACGTGGGGCTCGCCACACTGGCGACTTCCATGGCTTACGACTGTCATAAACTGTTCAGTCTTCCGTTCCGCCTCGGCGGATGGCTCTTTCCGCTGATCGCCACGATCCTCCTGATCGCCTTTGGAGAAATCCTCCCGAAGGTCTGGGCCCGACTCCGGCCCGACGTGATGGCCGTGCGCGTGCTGCCGTTCATCTCCCTGTCCAGTTACCTGTTCGGCCCCGTCATACACGGGCTCGTGCGCGGCACCCAAGGGGCGATGGGGCGAATCTCGGCCTCGCTCAAGCCGGAACCTGCGACCGTCCAGAAAGGAGCGGTCCACCATCTCCCGGCATTGAGGGCTCTCCTGGCCAACACCTCGCTCGAACCCATGCTCTCCTCCCTTCTCAATAACGTGCTGGAATTAGGCCATCTCCCGGTCTCCCGGATCATGGTGCCGAGAGAAGAGATCTTCGCCGCCGACATCGGTCTTTCCAAAGACCTGTTCATCCAGCGGATCCTCTCATCCACCTATTCCCGGATCCCGGTCTACAAAGGGAGCCTCGACTCCATCGTGGGCATCGTTTACGCCAAAGACCTTCTGACCTCCTGGCGGAGCGGGGACATCATCGTCCTCCAGGACCTCCTCCGGCCGGCCCTTAAAGTCTCTCCGGAGACCCCGGTGGCGGACCTCCTCCGTGAATTCCGGCGTGGCCACCACCACATCGCCATCGTGATGGGGCCCCAGGGCCGGGTCCAGGGGTTGGCCACCATCCAGGAGATCCTCGAATCCATCGTGGGGGACATCTCGGACGAACCCGAATCATGTCCTCTCCACCTACCGGTCAACCCCATCTCGCGGATGACCCAGCCATGATTGTCCCAAACCCATATTTTTATTTTCTCGAACAAACCATAGGTGATATAATGACTGCCTGTCGCCCGACAAAGAACTGACACATGCACACGAACGTCCACGCCATCGTCCTCTCATCCAAACCCTATAAGGAAGGGGATAAGTTCCTATCCCTGTTCACGCTGGAACTGGGCCGGTTGAACGCCGTGGCCGCCGGAGCGAGGAAATCGCAGGCCCGGTTAGGGGCCGCCACGGAACCCGGCGCCGAATCGCAGTTCCGTCTCTGGGTCAAGGACGTCCATTCCGTCGCGCGGATCACGGGGGGCGGAACGCTCCGTCCTCTGGGCCTCAAAACCAGGCATTGGGCGCGGATGAACTCCGTCTCGTTCCTCTGCGAATGGACCCACCGGATGACCGCCGAACGGCAGCCCTTGCCGGAAAAATACACGCTCCTCCAAAAAGCCCTCGGGGCCTTGGCGGCCGAAGACCCGGCCCTGGTGCGCACCGCGTTCCTCTTCCAGTTCTTCGAGCATGCCGGCTACAACGCCGACCCGGACGAGTTCGGCGGCATCGTCCACTCCGACACAATCCGGGAACTTCTGGACTACGATTTCGCGACGCCGCCGCCCTCGTGTCCGTCGCCGGCGGACCTGGCGGTCTGGGAGAAGACCCTTATTGACACGGCCGCGCCATTATTGCAACATCCATTGAAAACCCATCGGCACAAAACATCCATGGAAAACTTTCTCGTGAAAGCCACCGCATGACCCTCCAAGAGATCATCCTCACTCTGGAACGCTTCTGGGCCAAACAGGGATGCCTCATCTGGCAGCCCTACGACGTGGAGAAAGGCGCCGGCACGTTCAATCCGGCCACCTTCCTCAAGTGTCTCACGCCGACGCCCTGGGCCGTGGCTTACGTGGAACCCTCGCGACGCCCCACCGACGGGCGATATGGCGAGAACCCGAACCGCCTCCAACACTACTATCAATACCAAGTGCTGATCAAACCGGCTCCGGCCGACATCCAGAAGACCTATCTGGCCTCCCTGAAAGCCATCGGGATCGACCCCAAGAAGCACGATATCCGCTTCGTGGAAGACGATTGGGAAAGCCCCACGCTGGGCGCCTGGGGCCTGGGCTGGGAGGTCTGGCTGGACGGGATGGAGATCACCCAGTTCACCTATTTCCAACAGGTCGGCGGAATCGACCTCAACCCCATCTCCGTGGAACTCACTTACGGGTTGGAACGCCTGACCATGTATTCCCAGAAGAAAGACAACGTCTATGACATCCTCTGGACGCCGGGCGTCACCTACGGGCAGGTCCACCTGGAAGACGAGAAACAGTTCTCCAAATACAATTTCGAAGTCGCGGACGTGGAACTCCTCAAGCGGCACTTCACGGATTGGGAGGGGGAAGCCCTGCGCCTGTTGTCGCTCCAGCTTCCCCTGCCGGCCTACGACGCGGTGATGAAATGTTCCCACCTCTTCAACCTGTTGGACGCCCGGCGGGCCATCTCGGTCACGGAGCGGGTGGGATACATCGGCCGGGTGAGGAACCTGGCGCGGCGCGTGGCCCATCTCTATGTGAAGATGCAGTCCGGAGAGACCGACGCGGTCGACGGGAAGAAACAGCCATGAAAGACCTCTTATTGGAGATCGGGACGGAAGAGCTTCCGGCGCGATTCGTGGCGCCGGCCCTGAACGAACTCCGCCAGACCGCGCTCCAGCGGTTGGGGGGGATCCTGAACCCGGAAGAGCCCCGCATCACCGTCGTCGGGACGCCCCGGCGACTGGCGCTCCTGATCGAAGGCCTTCCGGACAAGAGCAAAGCCCGCACCCAAGAGAACCTCGGCCCGGCGGTCGGCCAGGCGAAAGACGCCGCCGGCAACTGGACACCCGCCGCCCAAGGGTTCGCCCGGTCCCAGGGGATCGCCCTCGACAAACTCGAGACCCGGAAGACCGAGCGGGGAGAGCGACTCTGCGCCGTCCACCATTTCGACGGAGAACCGACCGCCAAACTCCTGCCGCAGATCCTGCCGGAGATCATCCGCCAGATCCCGTTCCCCAAGAACATGGTCTGGGAACCGACCCGTTTTTCTTTCGCCAGACCCATCCGCTCCATCGTCGCCCTTTACGGGACGCAGGTCGTCAAATTCGAGATCGCCGGAGTGAAGAGCGGACGGAAGACCACCGGATTGGCGCACATCAACCCGAAACTCATCGACATCTCCGCCCCGGCCCGATACGTGGGCATCCTCCGGGACAAATGCGTGCTCGTGGACCCCGCCGAACGGCAGGACATCGTCAAGAAACAGTCCAAACAACTCGTACGGACCGTCCATGGCGACATCGCCTTCGAACAGCACGGCGCGCTCCTGGAAGAGGTCACCCAATTGGTCGAACACCCGGTCGCCATCCTGGGCCGTTTTCAGGAGAGGTTCCTCTCCCTGCCGAAAGAAGTCCTCATCACGTCCATGAAGAAACACCAGAAATTCTTCCCCGTCTACAAATCGGGGGACGGGTCCGACGCTCTGCTCCCGCAGTTCGTGGGGATCCGGAACGGGATATCCGAGAACCAGGCCGTGGTGCGCGAGGGATACGAGCGCGTCCTGGCCGCCCGGCTGGCGGATGCGGCGTTCTTTTATGAGCAAGACCAGAAGACCCCCTTGGACCAATGCGCCCTCCGGCTGAAGACCGTGGTCTTCCAGGAGAAACTGGGGACCGTCTGGGAAAAATCGGAGCGCGTGATCCAGCTGACGGGCTGGCTGTCCGACCGGCTGAACCAGTCGCGGGAAGTCAGCCACCGGGCGGCGCGGATCGCCTACCTGGCCAAAGCGGACCTCGTCACGGCCATGGTAGGGGAATTCCCCGAACTCCAGGGAGTGATGGGGCGGATCTACACCGCGGCGGCCGGCGAGAACTGGCTGATCGCCGAAGGGATCGAACAGCACTATTGGCCCTTGACAGCCGACGGAAAACTGCCGACCTCCCCGGAAGCGGCGCTGGTCTCCTTGGCGGAGAAACTCGAGACCCTGTGCGGCAACTTTTTGATCGGCCAGGTCCCCACCGGCTCCCAAGACCCCTACGGCCTCCGGCGCGCCGCCATCGGCATCCTGCGGATCCTCAAGAACAGCAACTGGACGCTGGACGTCCCCTCCGCCCTGAGACAGACCATCAGCCTTTTCGCAAAAGACGGGAAGAACATCCCCCAGGACACCGCCCCCGTCCTGGCCTCGTTGAACGATTTCCTCAAACAACGGTGGGCGGCCCTCATGGAGAGCCGGGGCATCCGATTCGACGAGATCAAAGCGGTCCTGGGCGCCCTCTGCGCCGACGGGATCACATCGGGGGAAACCGGTTCCTCCACGCCGGGGTCTTGGAACGTGACCGACGCGGAGACCCGGCTGATGGCCCTCCACCAGATCCGCAAACATCCCAATTTCGCCCCCCTGTCCATCTCCTTCAAGAGGGCTTCCAACATCCTGTCCCAGGCGAAACAAAAGGGGATTGGCCAAACCGGGGCCGCCGTCGACCCGGAAATCCTCAAGGACCCGGCCGAACAGGGGCTCTTCAACACCCTGCGGTCCGTCGAAGAGGAGACAGCCCCCCTGCTCGATGACCAGAAGTATGTGGAAAGTCTCCAGGGTTTCGTCCGCCTCAAGGACGACGTCGACGCTTTTTTCGAGAAGGTGATGGTGATGGCCCCGGAGGAACGTCTTCGAGACAACCGCCTGGCCCTGCTTGCGCGACTGTCGGCGCTCTTCCACCGCGTGGCCGATTTCTCCCTCCTCCAGGACGTCCCGACGGGAAAACAATAGTCACGCGCAGCCCCGGGGGAGTTCCTCCCTCGAAAATATTTTTCAAATATCCCTTGACAAAAAACGGTTTCGGGCTAAACTCATAGTGAATGTGAGCTCCGTCAATAGCAAACCCGTCGCAAGGCGGGGACGCAAAGCCTTCAGTTCCGGCAACTCACACACTTGCTCGGAAGGCTGGGCTGCCAGAGTTAACATTTCGGCTCGCACGTCTATGACTGTGCGAGCTAGTTTTTTAGGGGGACTGACCGTCGCATGAACCCCATCAACATCTTCATCTCGATCGCCGTGCTCTTCGTCCTGGCCTGGACGTTCCGACGGATGGTCGCGCGCCAGGACCCCGTCGCGCGGCTCCGCCGGGAGATGCGCCCCCCGGCCCACATGGCCGGCCTCTCCGACATCATCGTAAAACTGGATGAGTGGAAGAAAGCCGGCAAGATCACCTCCCAAGAACACGAAAAACTCCTGTTGTTGTGCAAGGAAGAATCCTCCCGGCCTCACTCTCCCTTGTCTGTTGGCATTTCCCACTATCGGTAGGACTGGATTCCCGCTAACCCCATGCGGGAATGACAGCCAATTAAGATTGCTTCGCTGAGAATCGCTCGCAATGACAACCAATAAGAGCGAATGACGATGAATAGGGCTAAGAGGTCCCGTTATTTATGCTCGTCATTGCGAGGGAGATGACAGTAAGTCAACGACCGAAGCAATCTTCTTGTGACTGCAGATTGCTTCGCTGAGAATCGCTCGCAATGACAGGCAAGGAAGTGGGGGGGGATACGGGTCGCGGATGGGGATTGGCGGGACATGAACCAGTCAAATCCTCCTCGGAAAATAATCCTTTTTGATCAAAACCCTTGACAAATCGCCGTTTCCGGCTACACTTACAGTAGACGCACATGCTCTTTGTCAGCAGTCTGCTCCGAAAATAGCAAACCCGTCGTAAGGCGGGGACGCTCCATCGCAACGCAGTGTATCCGTGATGGGGCCGCGACCACAAACGGTCACGGCAAAGCCACGGGCCCTTCTCGTTCAGTAGGTCAGCGCAGTTGAACCCATCCGGCGCAGTTCCGCCGTGTTCTCGGGAAGCAGTGGAGGGTAGCCGGGTTACCGAAGGCAGTAGTTGAAGTCGAAGTGAAAGTCCGGTAGTCTGTACGAAGGAGTACGCAAGCGATGAAGAAAGCACGCTAGCGCCGGGTTTTCCTTTACGCAAGGCACGGAGTAGGCTAACGAAAGCGTAAAAGGAAAACTCGGCGTGTTTTTTTATATACTCAAGTTCCGGCAATGTGGAACCGGGGGACGCTCATGAAGAAGGCAACCAAAGATAGATGGACTCTCGTCACAATAGGGGCTCTGCTCCTGGTGGGGTCCTTTGCGTTGCCCGTCTCCGTTCAGCCCACCGCCGACACCTCGCTGACCATCTCGGTCGACGCGCTCGACGTCGACTCCGGTCCGGACCCCCGCGACGCGATGGGAAGGCCCCGCGCCGATTTCCACGCCCGGGAGCAACTGCGGCAGATGTTCATCAGCGGACTCTTCACCCTCTTGATGCGCCCCGAACTTCCGCGCCGGGCGGAACTGCTGTCCGCGCTGGAACGGCTCTGGAACGCCGCGGGCCAGGCCATGAACCGTGTCAAGACACTGGCGGTCCTGTTCCTGTCCGAAGTCTGGCTTCCGGTCGTGCGCCGGATGATCCTGCTGGTCACCTGTCTGTTCGGGGGAATACTCCTCTTCCGCCCATGTCGAACCGGATTTCGTTGTCGTCTCTTTTCCTTCCAAGAGTCATTCCTCTCCACCTGCCTCACCTCCGTCGTCCTTCGCTGTTAAGAACCTTCTTTCCTCCCCGTAGTTTCGCAACAGGTTCCACGCGTCATCCGTTTAACGTTCAAGGTTGAAGGTGAGAACACAGCGCCTTGAGAGCGTGCGTGTGGATGGGAGAAGGTCGGTTCAAACAGCGGTCGAAACAGTTAAAAGTTCAGGGTTGACGGTTCAACGCCGACAACACCGAGCGGCACAAGGACGAACGAGGATCTCGCATGGGTTTTAAAGTCGGTCCCTATTGGCGGTCTGCTCAAGCGCGCGTAGTAACATTATATACACGATCGCGCGCGACCGTCATCTCTTTTGCCTTCCTGTCCCTCCTCACTACGTTTTTCGTCCCCTCTCTCTTCGCGGCCCAGGCCTCTTCGGACGGGACTGCGGCCTTCGGGCGGGTCAACAACGGCGGATATTACCGCGAATGGGGTGGTTCCACCTGGGGGCCCGAAAATGCCCGCACGGACATCGGCGGGGCGATTTATTACTCCGTCCTGGTATCCTCGTCCCCCACCGGTTCGGCCAAAGCATGGGGCGTACTACGCGCGGACGGCAAAATATACGTCACCATATTCGACGGGCAAACTTGGGGGAACGCACAGGTCATGAACTCCACCGTTCTGGACATGGGTTCCATGCAGGCAGGCGCCGATCCGCCGGCCCGGGTCTTCGATATCGCTTTTGCGTCCTGCAACGTGATAGTGGCCTGGTCCCGCGGCATCGTGGATGCCAACAACCAGATGAAATACCGGCTTTGCACCTACGACCCGGACGACAACAGTTACACGTGGGACTCCGGCGAAAATGCCATCTCGGGCACACGGGCCGACGAAATCGGCTGGGTCAGACTGATCGGGAACCCCAACACCGCCACCCGACCGGGAGAAGCGGTTCTGCTGATGGCCAGTGACGCAGCCGAACTGGATGCTCTTGTTTATACCCCCAGCACCGGATGGGGAAACGGACAAAATCTAACCAATGCCGAAGCCCCAGACCTTATCAACACAACGCTAAACCAATCATGGGACGGAGCTTATGAGACCACCACGGCAGACTTCCTTGCGCTCGTTTCCGATGACGACACCGCCGGGACTCCCCTGAGTTACTGGACATGGCGCGCAGGCGCCTGGACGAAAGCCGCAGGACCCGACACGGGCGGAGCCGAAATCAACTGGATCAAAATGGCGTCCGATCCCACATCGGACGATATCGCGGCCATGGTGATGGATGATGCCAGCGACATCAACCTGCTCTACTGGAGCGGAAGCGCCTTAAGCATAACCGCTGCGGATACAGAAGGAACCTTGGATACGCTTTACACGGAAGCATTCGATATCGCATTTGAGGCAACATCGAACGATGTTATCGCCTGTTGGGTGGCCAACGGTTCTCCCCACAATCTCCGTTACTCTTTTTCATCAAACGGCGGGGCCACGTGGAATGGAAACAACGCCACGGGGGTAGATCTAGGAGCGGATGCGGCCGTCATCAAACTGGGGGCCGACAACCTGACTGACGACATTTTTGTCGCCGTCCTGGATGATGAAGCCGACTTGACCGTCTTTAAATGGACCGGAATAGACTCGACCGGCAATAATTTTACGACCCCCAGCACACAGGAAGTCACGACAAGCGCAGGCGGAGTCGTGGGTATGCCGTTTTCAGTCTTGGGAAGAATGGTTTTCTATGGAACAGCCAAAACAGCCCCTGTCACCCGCCCCTGGAACGGGGCTAGCCAGGCATGGGGAACTGAAGTTTCATCGGCCACAGTGGATGTGGGCGGAAACAGCCGCTTCATCAAGATTGTGGATTCCACCAAGCGAGTCGAACGTGTGATGGTATCTCAGACAGACAACGGGCGTATTTACGCCCAGGTTTTCAAGGACGGAGTCTGGGGGGGGAGCGGAAAAACAGTGGAATTGTCCGCCTCTCTCGCCAATTCGCATAACAACCTGACCCAGCGGTTCGACGCGGTCTCCTTGTCCACCTCCGGAAACATCATGGTGATCTACGCCAACGATTCCAACGAGCTCTGGTATAACCTCTGGAACGGCTCCGGATTCGCCGGAGCCACCCAAATCACGTCTTTCTCTGGATTAGGAAACATCAAATGGATCGTCGCCAAGTCCAACCCTTACAAAGACGAGATTGTCTGCGTCACCTTGAGTGACCACGACGAAAACACATACACGGATGAAGACATCACGGCCCGCGTGTATTACAGTGGCGCTTGGCAAGCCACTTCCGAAACCACTTTGGAAACTACCGCTGAGGGCCCATCCAATGCATTGGATCAGCGGATATCGGGTATCAACTATCAACCCCGCTGTTTCGATGCCGCTTATGAACATGCCAACAGCACCAATTGCGTCGTCATGTGGGCCGATGCTGCCAGCGCATCTCCCCAAATGAATCGGTGGAATCCGGGGTCCAGAACATGGCTGGGAGCGGGAACCGCCCCTACCGCCGGAAGCGCAGAGATTGAATGGATACGCATGGCCCCGGACCCCTCATCGTCCACGATCTACATGGGCGTCATCGATAACGGCCAGACCGGCTCACCGGACCTGGAGCTTTACGCTTGGAATGGAATCACCAACACCTGGAGCGCGGCGTCTCAAGCCAACGGAAGTTTAGAGAGGGCTTATTCGGGTTCTTACCTGTGCGCTTTTGACATCGCCGTGGAACAAACGGGTGGGAGGGCGGCCGTGGCTTATTTTCCCGTCAACGACACGTTCCTCCGATGGCGATCACGGGACGGATTGGGCGGGTCCTGGAGTTCCGCTTCCTCCGACCTTGAAACCCAGACCATCGGAGCGGACGGCCAGTGGGTGCGTTTTTACCAGGACCCGAACACCACCCGCTTGATGGCCTTGACCATCGGAGACGACAACAACCTGAGGATGCTCCTCTGGAGTGGGAGCGGGTTCGGATCACCCAGCCCCGTTTACGGGGGAACCCCATTGACCCCCGATCTGAGCGGCGGGTATTTTGAACCGGCCTCCATGTGTTTTCACGGGGATTTCGCCGCGCCAACATCGCAAATCACCACTCTGACGAACGGGGGTCACTATAACGACACAACCATCCCGACGATGGAAGGAACAACCACGGACAACTTCCAGGTCATGAAAACCGAATTCAGCTTAAGAAAAACCACCGGCAGTTGGGACCAATATTGGACCGGCACCGGTTGGTCCAACGTCTCTGAAACCTGGGTGGACACGGGCGAAGCCGAAAACTGGAGTTACACCATCCCGATATCCTCCTGGGTCACCGACGCCTCTTACCGGCTCCGAGCCCGGGGAACCGACGTGCGCGGGAACGTTCAATCGGTTTTCACATCGGGAGTCAATGAGGTCAGTTTCGTCTATGACGTGCACTGGCCGACGGCGGCCGTGGTGCATCCGCAGACGATGGCCGGCGAGACGGGGTATTATCGATCCGGACAGCTCTCCACCCTCAGCGGCACCGCCCGTGATACCGACTACGGGGACGAACAAACCATCGAGATACGCCTGTCGCGATCCAACGCGGGCCTCACGGAATGGTATGATCCGGCGTCGAGCGACTGGGACACCACTCCGCGGGTATTATCCACGGCGACCTATTCCTTCTCAACAAAAATCTGGACCTCCACCTTCCCGACCTCCGCCTGGTTGGACGGCACCACGAACTATTTTTCAGTCCAGGTCTACGATAAGGCGGGAAACCCCCAGCCGAACGCCTCCACGAACACTTTCGTGGTGGACATGACCTCCCCCACCACGTCCATCGACATACCCTCCACGGATTTCAGGGCTTATAAAGCTGAAAACTTCCCCGCCATTCTCGGGACGACGGATGAGGCATTCTATGTTAAGGTAGCTTCTATCTCCATTAAGAACAATGTCAATACGAAATACTGGGACGCGACTCCGACACCGGTGCCCGGATTCGACAGCGACAGCGAGATATGGTACAGCTGTGTGGGAGGACACAGTTGGTCCTACACGTTCGACTGGACGACCATGTCGGAGGCCAGCATCACCGTACGGACCCGCTCCCTCGACGCCGCCAACAACGCGGAAGTCACTTACCCCGTCCGCAACTTCCGCATCGACAACTCGACCCCCACTTCCGCCGTCACGAGTTTCACGAACGGCCAGTGGCTCAACGACCTGGATCTCATCGCCGGGACCGCCGAAGACAACACCCTGGGAGGACTGAAAGTCCTCAACATCTACATCCACCGGCACAAAGACAACAAATGGTGGACGGGCACCGACTGGGATACGACCGGCCTCATGGGCGCGGAGGGGATCACCCCGGGGCACATCTTCGACAACTGGTCGAAAAGTTTCACCAACTCGAACTGGTATAAAAACTACACTCCCGACCAAATCACCGGGTCCTCCTTCACCGTCATCTCCGCAGCCAAAGACCAAGCCTATGTCTTGGATTCAGCGGACACACCAAACTCTGAAGATTACCTCTGGAAGGAAGCGAACGGGTATTCCCAGACGTTCTGGTATGACGTCATCAACCCCACCACCACCATCATTGAACCAGCCAACGGCAGTTACAAGAACGGCACCGGCTTCACGGCCATCACCGGAAGTTCCGAAGACGGCGCGGCCATGCTGAAGAAGATCCAGATCCGCATCCGGCGGGTGGGGTTGGACGTTGGCACGAGCTATTATTGGATGGGGAATCACTGGGATTATGCCGACCCGGAAGACACCAGCGTCTGGCGGACCACGGAAGCCGTGACCAATTTCGGCTCAAGCTATAGTTGGAGCTATCCATGGGGAGGGGCCGACCCCAGCATGCCCAACATGGTCTCCGGGAAGGAATACGAGATCAACGTCCGCGCGGTGGACTCGGCCGGCAACATCTCGGGCCATATCGCGCCCGGATTGACCCAGACCTTCGGGTGCGCCAACTATTCCACCACCACCTTCCGTTACGACGACACGGAACCGAGCGTCTACATCCAGACCGGAAAAAAGACCGCGACCACGGTCGATAAATTCAACGATTTCTCGATATTCGTCGGAACCACGAGCGATTCATATCTCCTTCGCACGGAAATGGAGATCGAGCGGCTCCGAGACGGGACCAAATACGAGGTCAGCGCCAACACGTTCGTCGTGGTGGGGTCTTCCTTCAACTTCGTTTCCTCGCTGGACACCTGGTCCTTTCCCATCAACACGGCGGCATTGGAATCCGGGGCCACCTACACCATCCGGGCGCGCGGTGTGGACTCGGCCGGCAATGTGACGACCATCGATGACGTGGGCGAATATCGCGCGGGACTCCTGTTCGACGACACGGTGCCGACATCCACCGTGACGGTCCCGTCAGCCAACAACACCTACCTGAACTATACGTCGATCCAAACCCCCATGGAAGGATCAGCCACGGACCCAGTGCCGACGGCTTTCTCCGGGGCGCGCGCCGCCGGGCTCTACAACACCTTTGTTCTCATCCAACGGCAAGACGGATCGGAAGAATATTGGAACGGCATTGACGGATGGGGTGGACTTCCGGACCCCTGGCCCACGCGAACGGGTGGCACGGCAGGTGGGTGGCTCTACGACTACCCGGACGATGCCTACTTGGTGTCAGGGTTGCAATATTATGTTTGGACCAAAGCCATGGACTTATCACGAGATGCCACAGAAGCACCGGGAACCGGAAACGAGGAAACCTTCGACGTCAATCAGCCCAAGCGCACTTTCTGGTATGACAAAGACGCGCCACGGTCTTACATCTCCACCCCCAACACGGCGGCCAAACAAAACAACGTGACGACCATCGCCGGAACGGCCATCGACTATCCGACCATGCTCACACCCATCAAACCCTCCGGCATCCGTTCCGTCCGCCTGAACATCGTGGACACAGACGGAGCTCCCGCCAAATTCTGGAACGGCTCGGCCTGGGAAACGCCGGGAGGAGAGGGCCCGTATGACTGGGATACCCACTACGTCCTGGCGACGCTGGACAACGTCTACATCACGTCCGCCGCGTGGCATTACGACATTCCGAACTCCTCATTCACCTCGTACCATAACTATCTGATCCGGGCGAAAGCGGAAGACAATGCCGGCACACCCGGCAACTATGACGTGATCTTATCCACCCGTCAATTCGAATATGACGCAGAACCACCGCCATCGGAGATCGTCGCACCCATCTCCTACTTCAAATCTCTTCCATATATCACCGGTATCGCGGGAGACACGTCTTACGAGGAAACCATCACCGCCATGCGCATCCGCGTGCAACGGCAAAGCAACCTTCAGTATTGGCGGGGAGGCATCTGGGGCGCCGAAATGTGGAACTCCGGCGGAATGGTCATCACCCCCCAGGTCGGTCGCGACGGCTGGACATACACCAACGCCTCGCTGACATCCCAACTCGTGAACGGGGACACCTATTACATCACATCCGAAGCCCAGGACGATGCCGGCAACTATGAGGACACGGCCCTCAAACAACACACCACGGCCTATTATGACACCGATCCGCCGACGGTGCTCGTCAACCGGCCGGATCAGACTTATCATAAGGCCGACCTGACGCTTATCACCGGAACAGTCGCCGATACGCCGTTCGCCAACGCGTGGAACCGGGTGGACGTGAAGATCCAGCGGCTGGACACACTGCAATATTACCAGGGGAACGGCACCTGGGGCGGTGAAGTGTGGCGGCCGAGCGTCAACAGCGTTCCAAATCCCTGGACGTATCCCACGAATTTCACCGGCGACACGTTCCCCACGCTGGTCCACGGAACGTCTTACACGGTGGTGGCGCGCGCCTACGACAAGGCGGGCTGGGAATCGACCACCTATTCGACGAAGACCTTCACCTATGACATCAAATTCCCGACGGCCACCATCACCTACCCCGACACGTCGCCATTGACTTCTCTGCCCGTGATCTCCGTCAACGTCTTGAACGAGGGAGTGTCGCCGATCAGCATCGTAAAAGTGGCCTACCGGCAGGTGGGCACGGGATGGTGGTATCCGGTCACCAACTCGTTCTCGCTGGGTCCGGACGATATCGTGCCTCCCAGCGAAGCCGCCTTCGTCCCGGCGACCCTGATCGGCGGCTCGACCTGGCAATACATCGTGCAGGGAAGTTCCGTGCCGACGTGGCCGTCTGGCGTGAACAACATCCAGATTTTGGCCAAAGCGATCGACTCGGCGCAGAACGCCACCCCCCAAGTGGGTCCCGTGACGACCCTTCCCGGGACCGGCGACGAATGGATCCAGTTCTCCATGGAACCGCCCCTGCCGGAATCCGAACTGGTCTTACCCGCTGACAACGACCACTTCCGCCCGGCCACTCTCCTGACGATTTCCGGAACCGCCAACGAAGTGTCCGTGGCGGCCAAGTTCAAAGTCACCTATTTCGGCGCCGACGGCCTCAAGGGGTCCGGCAATGACGACAAAGTCTGGGACGGCACCGTGTTCCAGGCGACGAACACGTGGAACGGTTTCGTGCCGACGTCCCTCTATGACGAATCGGGGAACCCGGACGTCTGGAAATCGACCTTCACCGCGCCCAACTGGCCGGGCGAGGGGAAATACGATTACACGTCGATGGCGAACGACGGGATCACGGACGAGTCTTCGCCGCCGACACCGTATACGTTCACCATCGACAATACCCCTCCGACGAAAGGGCTCACGAACCCTCTGTCGACGAGAAACTTTTACCGGTCGCTGATCACCATCACCGGCACGGCCACCGACAACTTCACTCCGACGGGCGCGCTCTCGGTCTATTTCCGCATCAAGAACGCCAGCGGGGGCGCCGGCCAATTCTGGAACTACGCCTCCTCCACCTTCACCGCCGCCGGAACCTATACGGACCTGCCGGCCATCAACCCGTCCGGAAACCTCTGGACCTACACGACGACCTATCTTTCAAACGACCTGGTTTTCGTTCCGAATCAAAGTTACACCATCCAGATGAAGGTCACCGACATGGCGGGCAACGTGAGCGACGTCGACGTGGGCTACAGCACCTTCACCTATGACGTCACCGCGCCGACGGCCACGCTGACTCTGCCCAACGTCGAGTTCGTCAACAGTCTGCCCACCCTCTCCGGAGAAGCGACAGACAACTTCCTCAATGAGCGGGTGGCCGTGGCCATCTACAGCCATTCGAACGAACGTTGGTATCGCGGCGACCAGGCGGAACCTGTCTTCAACGTGAACCAGACCTACGACAATCCCTATTTCTTCAGCATTCCGCCCAGCACCATGAGCACTCTGTCTCCCAGCGCCACTTCGTGGACCTACGCGCCATGGAACAACAACTTGAACACGGATTTCACTAACGGTCTTTACACCATCCTCACCCGGGCCGTGGACGTGGCCGGAAGCACCCAGACCATCTTCGCGGTGAACACGTCGAGCCGCACCATCCTCATCGATAAAGCGGCTCCCACCAGTTCCATCACGTTCCCGGCGGACGACGCGACAGGAAACGGATATTACCGGTCGTGGGAAGTGGGAAAAGCCAGCGTCACCTTCTCCACACGCTTCCGCGGACTGGCCACCGACGGCGGGGCCGGCATCGACGCCATCACGGGGGTCCAAATACAGCTTTCCTATCTTTCCGCCGGCGACACCTATTACTGGATCCCGCCCAGTTTCTCGTCGGGCGCGGTGGCCCAGGGCAACTCCTGGCGGTATGTGGATTACAACCCCCTCAACAACGAATGGGACTACACGGGTTCGGTCGGAAGCATCTACTGGCCGGCGGGGGACCGGATGTACACGCTGAAATCGCGGGCCGTCGACAAGACCACGCTGGGCAACGGCACCGGGTCGGGCAACCTGGAGGATCCCGTCAGTGACGGGTCCAACGTCATCACGTTCTATGTGGACGATTCCTCTCCCTCCGTCTCCATCACCACGCCGACGGCGAACATCACGCGGGTCATCCCGGCCATCGCCGGAGTCGTGAACACGGACCTGTCCGGCACCCGGACGAGCCCCAGGGGGGTCGAGCTCAAGATTTCCACTGGTTCCGGATCCGACACCTGGTATTGGACCAGTTCCTCATGGACGCAGACGGTCACCTGGCTGCCGATCTCCTCGGCGGCCACCGGTGTCGAATGGTCCACCACCCCGTCCGTGGCCATGTTCATGAACGACCGCACCTACACGGTGGCGGCCAAAGTCACGGACAAAGCGGGGAACGTCTCGTTGAACCTCTCCACGGTCACATTCACCTTCGACAGTTCCACCCCGACGGCCGTGATCACCTTCCCCGTCAACACCGTCACCTACACGCCCGTGGTCCCCTCCACGCCCATCCTCGGATACGCCGCGGATTCCGGAAACAGCGCCTCCTACACGGGCATCTCCACGGTCTCCATCTCCATCCGCGAGGTGGACACCGGCTATGATTTCTACGGGAGTTCCTTCGCCCCCTCCACCACCTATTATTACATCCCCACCCAGGGACCGACCAACGGCTGGAGTTTCAGCGATCCGGACCTGACCTTCATCAACGACAACACCTATGAGGTCCGCGTGAAAGTGGCCGACAACGCCGGCAACTGGGCCGTCTATGGTTCGACGAATTTCTATTTCGACATGCAGGTCCCCACGGCGGTCATCACGTCACCCTCCAGCCATTACATCACCGGCCTGACATCCATCCAAGGGACCGCCGACGATTACAGCGGGTCCAATTTCAACGAAGTGGGCCTGGGCACCCACACGGTCTACATCATGTTCCGAAAAGAAAATCCGGTGGGGTGGTGGAACGGCGCGTCGTTCTCGGCGGGCAATCCGGTGTATCCGACTTCCGCGTTCGAAGTCTCCCATGACACGACCACCATGCAATGGACTTACACTCCGCCCGGATCCCTTCTGACCCAACTGGGGAGCGGCAACACCATGCAGATCGTGGTGCGGCCGGTGGACCTGAAGGGGAACGCCCCCTTCCCGGAAACCAACGCGGGCGCCAACGGGAAAGGGATCTCCGTCCTGCTCGACAACCTGTCCCCGTCGGCCACGGTGCAGTATCCCGTCAACGGAGGCAACTACCGGACCGCCAATCTGACCGTCATTTCCGGAACCATGTCGGACGCCACCAGTGGGATCAGTTCCATGAAGATCGTGCTGAAGAACACCCAGGGGAACGAATTCTGGACGGGCACGGGCGACCAATTCCTTCCTGCCACCATCTACACGGTCCCCGTCAATTTCAACGTGGCAGCCGGGACATGGTCCATCACGCCGCCGAACCTGACGGCGAACCGCACTTACAAGATATGGACCGAAGTGCAGGACGGCGCCACCAACATCTCCTCCACTTCCGCCAGCGACATCAACTCGGAACCGGAACTCGGCGGATTCTCGTTCTTCTATGACCCCAACGCGCCGACCACGCTCATGACGAATCCCTCGAACGGCAGTTACATCAAGGAGCAACTGGCGATCATCTCGGGGACGACCCTGGACGACCCTGTGTCCCCCGGATGCGGGATCGATTTCAGCGTCGCCGGATACGTGCGGTTGCGTCTCCAGAGGACCTATGACAGCCAATACTGGAACGACGGGGAATGGGACGCGGACATCACCCGTTATCCGTCGGTGGTGGAACTCAGCTCCGTCACGCGCCGGTATCAATGGACCTACAATTCCCTCGGATCGACTTTCTATAACGACGGTCATAAATACCTGATCATGGCCCATTCCGTGGACAGAGCCGGGAACACGGAGGGGGAAAAGACCTACTCGTTTATCTACGACGTGTCGCCGCCCACGGCCACCATCACGTCGCCGGCGGCCGATGGGTTCATCGGGCTGGTGACGCTAATTCAGGGATCGGCGTCGGACGAGAAGAACCCTCTATCTCCCTTGGCCGAAGACGCCTATGAAGCGGGGTTCGAGTCCGGCGGGGTAGTGGTCACCCTCCAACGGTTATCGGACAACAAGTGGTGGGACGGAGACGGGTTCGACTCGACCGACCAGGTCTTCTCCACCGCCACGTTCGTGGGATCCTCCAGCGGGACCTGGTCATACACTCTGCCCGGGGGCGCACTGACCCCGAACGCCACCTATTACGTGGTGTGCCGGTCCACGGACCGGGCCGGAAACTACCAGGTCAACTATTCCACCAACTTCTTCACGGTCGACATCGACACGCCGTCGGTGTGGTTGGTGGTGCCCGAGACGAAACTCCCCGCCGACCCCTACACCATCATCACCCAGATCACGGGGACGGCCACGGACAACACTCCCGGGAAGTTCAATCCCGTCACGAAACTCGCCGCGCAGATCCGCATCAAGAACACCGACGACGGCACCTGGTATAAGGGCTCGGGCGGGCCCAGCGACGGCTGGGTGGCCTACGAGGTATGGCTCTCCTCCGGATTCGTCACGAACTCGAACTACAACGAACCGATCTGGAAGTTCGACCTGCCGAGTTCGGGCGAGATCTGGCCCAACGACAAGATGTTCGAGGTGACCGCGCGGGCCGTCGACGCCGCCGGAAACTATTCGTCCAACTGGTCCACCGTCACCTTCAAGATCAAAGCCGACGCGGCCACGGGGTTCACCCTTCCCGCCGGAGTCACGCGCGTGTTCTACAACAACTCGAGCAACCTTCTCAGCCAGATCCGCGGAACGGCCACCAACGTCAAGACGACCAACGGTGTCAAAGTCAGCATCTATCGGGAGAAGACCGGCGAATATTGGAGCGAAACCACTCCGGGCTGGCAGGGCGGCGCCACGTGGTATGCCATCCCCGACACCTCGGACCCCAACCCCTGGATATTCACCCTGCTCCACACGTCGATGACCTGGGAGATGGGAAACTCCTCTTACACCCTGCGTTGCCAAGGATTCAACCCGTCCGACCAGCCGGGGGCGACGAACATCCGCACGGACGTGATCATCGACACCGTGCCGCCCACGGGGCAGGTCACGCTCCCCTGGCCTACCAGCTATTATAGTCCCACGCCGACCTCCGGTTATGGCGGACTCACCGCCATCCAGGGAACGGCCACGGACCCGTCCTCGGCGTTCGCGGACAGTCCGGACAAAGTCTACGTGCAGATCAAGCGCGACCATGACGGATATTATTGGAGCCGCATCCAGAACGACTGGATCGCCTATCCCGGATCGCCCAGCAACTCCGAGATCAACATCACGGCCGGCGGCGGAACGTTCGTCAACTGGAGCACCGCCCCCACGGTGAACTACGAGAACGGGAAGCTCTACTACGCCATCGTGCGCGCGTTGGACGACGCCGGGAACTCCCTCGACGTCCTTCCTCAGTCCGAATTCTATTGGGACGCCAGCATCCCGACGGCCACCATCGTCTCTCCGACACCGAACCAGATCCTGCGCACGGTCACACAATTCAACGGGACCGCGGAAGATTACGAGTCGCCGCTCTCGACCTGTCCCCACTTTTCAAACGTACACCAGGTCCACTTCAAGATGTACGAGCCCTCCACCGGGAAATATTGGAGCGATTCCGTCGGAACGTTCGTCGTGGAGAACACCGAGGCGAACCGCTGGAACCTGGCGACGGGGTCCAACACGTGGTCTTACTCGCACGCGAACCTGGACGACCCGACTTCGGGCCTGAAGACGGGCACCAGTTATTACCTCTCGGTGCGCGCCACCGACCGCGCCGGCAACCGGCAGAACTATTTCGCGGTCAACACGTCCAGCCTGGTCTTCACGGTCGACCGGTCCTCTCCGTCGTCCTCTATCGACTATCCCGTGGGTGGCGGCAAATATCACCCCTCGGCCCTCATCAACAACAGCGCGTTCAACGGGACCACTCACGACAACCCCGCCGCTCCCTATCAAGCCGGCGCCACGAAGACAGAGATACAACTCTATTATCTCCATGAGGGAAACACCTATTATTGGAAAGAAGTCGGGGAGCAGTTCATCATGAACGTCTCCACGTGGAACTATCTCTACATGAACGAGTTCGACGGATCGAACTGGGGTTACAACTTCCCGAGCGGCAAATGGGTGTCCGACAAGCGCTACACGTTGCTGGTGAGGACCTCCGACGACGCGGAACCGCTCACGGGCGGAGTGGGTAACGTGGAATCCACGTTCATCGCCGGAGTCAGTTCCGTCACTTTCGTGGTGGACGAATCGACTCCTCTGGTCCACATCTCCACGCCGCTGGCGGGGAGTTACAAGAAGGACCTTACGCTCATCGGCGGAACCGCCAACGGCGACGTGGCCGGTCTTCAGGTCTGGACGTCCAACGGCATCCGAACCCGTCTGTATTACATGATCGACACGGACCGATATTATTGGTCGGGAACGGGATGGTCGTCGTCCACGGTCACGAACCTGATCCCGGAATATTCCACCGGCACCGGCGACTGCGCCTGGGCCCTGCCCAACTCTCAGACGGGCCTCGCCCTGCCGACGCAGGCCCAGCTCAACCCGGCCTATAACCCCTACCGGATCGCCATCGAGGCCATCGACGAAGCCAACAACCTGTGTCCGGCCACCACCATCCAATTCTACATCGACAAATCCACGGGCGTCGCGACCGCCACAGAACCCGTGAACGCCGGATATTACGGCGGACCGGGAGACGCGGTCAACGGGTTCGCCTCGCGGGTCGTCAATTCCATCTACGGTGTGGCCCAAGACTCCGGCGTGGCCGGCATCAGTTCGATCGAACTGCTGATCCGGGAGGGCGTCGGCAACTACTGGGACGGCAACGGGTTCGATTCTCCCACGTCCACCTATGTGCCGGTCGCCGGCTCGGGGTCGGGGCAGATCAACTGGAGTTATCCGGGAACCCAGCCGGGTCAGAGCATCCCGAACTGGCAGAGCGGGAAACTCTATTCCATCAAGGTACGCTACACCGATGCGGCCGGCAATGTCTCCCCGGACAATCCCATCACCATGTATTATGACCTCGCCGTGCCGACGGTCACGCTCCAGCGGCCCAACATCGCCTACGAGAACAACCTCTCCATCCTTTCCGGGACCGCCGCCGATTCCGATGAAGACAACGAGGCGGGGATCAAAGCGGTCCAACTCTCCATCGAAGAGGGCGTGGGGAGCACCCAGTTCTGGAACGGCCTGACGTTCCTCCCTCCCGGTGACGAATACTGGCTCACCGCCAACGGTGTTTCCGGCAGCCCGCTCACGGTGAACCCGTGGGACTACACGGGCACCACCCCCACGTGGAAGACGGACGGGACCCAATACCGCGTCCGAGCCCGCGTCATCGACCACGCCCACAACATCAGCAACACATTGGCCCAGTCTTCCTGGACGTTCCGGTTCGACAACCAGCCGCCCACGATCACGCTGACCGCCCCTCAGAACGCCGCGCGCCATTCGAACCTGCCGACGATCTCGGGGGGAACGACGGAAGTGGGCGCGGCGGGGATCGCGACCGTGCAGGTCCGCGTGTGGAACAACGACCAAGCCCGTTACTGGCAGCCCGGATCGAGCTACCTGCTCGGCAGTTATTCCCTGTTCGACTACGAGGCGGATTCCGCCTGGTTCAACGGTACCTCCACCAACGCCTGGACCAACTGGCTGGCCACGTTCACGTTTCTGACGGACTTTGATTATCGAGTTGAAGCCCGCGCCATCGACCAGGCGGGGAACATCAGCGTGCTTTACGCCACCAACGCGTTCACGATGGACAACAACGTGCCGACCTCGGGAGTCACCTTCCCGGCCCACGGGAGCATCGTGCGCGACATCAGTTCCGGCATCACCGGGACCGCCGGCGAAGACCTGGGATTGAAGCACGAAGGACAGATCGGCCGGGTCTACCTGGGCATCCGCAAACTGGACGACCCCACGGACCCCTGGTGGGGCGGTGGAACGGATTTCGACCAATCCAGCCCACAGGCCATCAGCCAGACCTCCGTTACCTTCGTCGGGGCGTCGTCGGGAACATGGTCGCGCATCGTCGGCGTCACGCTCACCAGCGGATCCAGCTACTACATCACCACCAAAGCGTTGGACAACGCCACCACGTCCAACGACGAGGGGTTCTTCAGCGTGAGGGGATGCACGTTCACCTTCGACAACGTCGGACCCGTGACCCAGATCACCACGCCCACGGCGGCCAGCCCCCAATACATCAGCCAGATCACCCGAATCAGCGGAACGGCCAACGACGTGGGGCTCCTCAGCGCCGTCCAGCGGGTTCAGGTCTCGGTGTCGAGCGGAGACTGGGCCACGGCCACACGCTGGTATGACGGGTCCGGCGGATGGGCCACACAGGGAACGCCCAACTGGCTCTATGGTTCGACGGGCACTCCATCCGGTAACCTCTGGACCTACGACCTGGGAGCCTACGTGCCGTGGACCCACGGTGAAACCTATTACATCGCCGCCCGGACCTGGGACGTGCCCGGAACCACCGGCACGGTATCCACCGTCCACCAGTTCACCTACGACGTCTATTCAGCCACGGTCTCGCTGTCCACTCCCACCCTGGTCGCCGGGGTGCGATACATGAACCAGGACCAGACCGTCATCGGCGGATCCGTGTTCGACACGCCCGCCGACATCTCCCTCCTGCAGGTGGCCCTCTCGTCGCAGACCGACGGATCCGGCAATTCCTGGTATAACGGTTCTTCCTTCGCCGACGCGTATGGCGAATCCGTTTATCAGACCACGTCCTCCTACACCGACAACCCCGTCGGCTCATCGGACACCTGGTCCTGGAACCGCCCGGCCCTGACGCACAACCAGACCTATCGGTTGAGGGTGCGCCCGAAAGACCGCGCGGTGCCGGCGAACCAGGCCTATATGGATTTCACGTTCACGTATGACAACGTCCGCCCCACGGCCACCGTCACGGTGCCCGTGCACGGCATCTCCACCAACACCTCCATCACCATCGCGGGATCCTCTTCGGATTCCGGGGTGGGAGTCTCCACCATCCAGGTCAGCATCGAGCAACTGGGCGGCACGGGATTCTATGACGGGTCCGGCGGATGGGCCGCCTCCGGTCCCAATTATCTGCCGGTGGCAGGCTCGATCGCGTCATGGACCTACGCTCCTTCCTGGCAACCGGGCTACACGTATTGCATCACCGCGCGCGCCATCGACAAGGCCGGCAACGTGCAGAACGTCTTTGCGGTCAACACCAGTTCCATCTCCTTCACCTACGACACCACGCCCCCCAGCGTGTGGATCCTGCGTCCGTCCACCACCACCGCCCGCATCCGCGACCTGTCGGTCGTCTCCGGAACCGCCGCCGACACGGCCCCCGGCACTCTCAGCCAGGTACAGATCCGCATCCGCCGCATTGAAGGCGCGGAACCCTATTGGAAAGCGAACGGATCCGGATGGGGTGAAGCCGATGCCGAGGCCGCCTGGTTTCCCGTCACTCCCAACCCCACGTGGACCGATTGGGTGGTCTCCAGCGGGACACTCGACAGCGGTTATCAATACGAATACAACGTCCGCTCGAAAGACGACAGCGGCAACTATTCCACCGCCTATTCCACGAGCATCACCATCTACGACAACACGCCTCCGGAATCGGGGGCCGTCTATCCCGCCGCCGGCGCCACCCTCCGCAGTCTTCCCAGCATTTCGGGGACCGCCGTTGAAAAGACGGACATGTCCACACGCCTGGGTCTGGTCCAAAAAGTCGACGTCATCCTGAAACGGCTCGACGGCGTCGGCCAATACTGGGACCCGCTGGGTGGATGGGGCGTCACGATCACCACCATCACCGGGGGTTACGTCAACACCTACATCAACTCCGTCAGCACCTGGAGCATCCCCGGGAACAACCTGCCATCGGGGGCCGACCTGCCGGACGGCACCAGCTACTACATCACCTCGTCGGGTTTCGATGATTCCTCCGTCGGCGGCAACCAGGAGAACTTCTATTCCGGGCGCAGCATCACCTTCATCGTCGACAAATCGTCTCCCCTCGCCTCTTTCAGCGCTCCGGGCAACGGGACGTTCCTGAGCGCGCTCTCCCAGAGTTCCGGCACCATCGCCGAATACCCGGCGAACCTGAACGCCGGCATCCAGCAGGTGAACGTGCGGCTTCAGCGGCTCACGGCCGACACGTCCACATATTGGAACGGCACGGGCTGGTATACGGACGAGCAATGGTTCTTGGCCTCCACACCCACCAGCACGTCGTGGTCCATCCCCAAGTCGGGCCACACCATGCCCGGCTGGACCCATGGGATTTCTTACAGTTTCGTCACCCGCGCGCTGGACAAGGCCGGAAACACGCAGGATTCCTTCGTCCTCGGCACGTCGTCCCTGTCGGTCACGTTCGACCTGACCTCGGCCACCATCACCGTGTCCACTCCCAGCGCGGTCTCCGGGTCCTATTACATCAATCCCAACCAGACCGTCATCGGCGGAACCGCGGTCGATTCGCCGTCCAACATCTCCTCCCTGCAGGTGGCCATCTCGTCCCAATCGGACGGGTCGGGCAGTTCCTGGTATAACGGCGCTTCTTTCTCGGATGCGTTCTCCCCGGCCTCCTATCAGACCGTCTCCGCCACCATCACCACGCCCGGCGCTGACGTCCCCTGGTCTTTCACCAGGCCCGCGCTGACCCATAATCAATCCTATCTGCTCCGCGTGAAACCGACCGACAACGCCGTCCCGGCCAACACGACGCCCATGGATTTCGTCTTCACCTACGACAACGTCCGGCCCACGGCCACCATCACGGTGCCCGTCCACGGCATCTCCACCAACACGGCCGTCACTCTCCGGGGAACTTCCTCCGACTCCGGCGTGGGCGTGTCCACCATCCAGGTCAGCATCGAGCAATTGGGCGGGGCGGGGTTCTACGACGGCGCGGGCGGATGGGCGGCGTCCGGTCCCAACTACCTGCCGGTCGCGGGATCGATCGCTTCGTGGTCTTACGCGCCGTCTTGGCAGTCCGGTTACAGATACTGCATCACCGCGCGCGCCATCGACAAAGCGGGCAACGCGCAGAACGTGTTCTCAGTCACCACCAGTTCGATCGTGTTCACCTACGACGCCACGGAGGCCGGCTCCGGCATCACCTACCCCGTCCACTCCTCCGCTTACAGCGCCCTCACCACCATCTCCGGAACCATGTCCGACGCGCTGGCCGGCATCTCCAACGTGCAGATCGCCATCAAGGACGCCTCCAACCTGTTCTGGGGTCCGTCGAACGCCTTCAACATCCCCGTGGGAGACAGCGCCAAATGGCGTGACGTGACGGAATTGAACGTCAGCGGTTCGTCCTGGGCCTACGTGAACACCAACCTCATCAACGGGTCTCCCGGCTGGACGACGAACAACGAATACCGGGTCTATGTTCGCGCCATCGACGCCGCCGGGAACACGCCGGCGGACCCGGTGTGGGCCTCGACGGGCGTGGCCATCCGGATGGACTTCGTCGCGCCGGAAACTCTCATGACCTCTCCGGCCGCCGACACCACCTCTTATTATCAAGGGTCATCGCCCCTGGGTTCCATGACAGGTTCTTTTGACGACGACCAGCCGTTCCCCACGGGTTCCAGCATCGACCCCGACAACGGGGCGCGCCTGCGCTTCCAGCGCACGGATTCCGTCGGAACGGTGTCCTACGCCAACCCGTTGGGCGGATGGGATCCCGACATCAATTTCCGTTGGACCACCAATAATTCCACGCCGACCTTCACCGGGCCGACCAACGGGGGTTACACGCACACCATCTTCGCCGAAGGATACCGTTACCAGATCCATTCCCGCGGACTGGACCGCGCCGGAAACATGGAGACGACCTATTCGACGGCCACCTTCTACGTCGATAAATCCACTCCCACGGCCACCATCGTGCTCCCGGCGAACCATTCGTTCCAGAACGGCTCCGGCGCGGGCACCTCCCTTCCCTCCATTTCCGGGGCGGTGGTCGAACCCCTGCCCGGCGGCGGATTGGCCTCCGGGATACAGAAAGTGGAACTGAAGATCCACGACGACACCAACGACCTCTGGTGGAACCCGAACTCCGGCCCGTCCGGCGCCTGGGGAGCGGACACTTCCACCAACGCGGCCGCGGTGGCGGTCTACTCCTCGTCCTGGACCTGGGCCTACTTCGCCAAGATGCCGCTGGTGTCCCATGCGACTTCCTACACGGTCAGCGTGAAGGCGTATGACAACGCCAACAACCAGACCCCCAACTTCACCACATACCTCAGTTCCTTCACGGTGGACATGCAAGCTCCGGACTCCGCCATCATCACCCCCGCTCTGCCCGACGAAGGAGAAATCAACAGTCTGCCCTCCATCTCGGGAACAGCCACCGACATCGGGATGGCGGACGTCAGCAAGGTCCAGATCAGCATCCAGCGGCGTACGGCCGGGAACCCTCCCGGTTGGGACGACAACGCCTATTGGGAACAATACGCCTCATCGGGTTTATGGAAGATCAACGGGGGCGTCGCCATCTGGAACGACAACCACAGCTACAACTCGACGACCGACAGCTGGATCTTCGAGACGAACCACACCAACAACACCGACGACCTCCTCTATCCCTACGTCTATTACGTCCTCAACACGAAAGCGATCGACAACGCGGCCAACACCGAGGTCGTCTTCTCCACGCGTGTTTTCAAATACATGCCGCCCCCTCCGGTCAGCTACATGACCACGCCGGCCATCGGGAAGAGTTACAACCAGCTTTCCTTCATCGCCGGCACCGGCGTCAACCTCCAGAACCTCTATCTGCACATCCAGCGCGGAGGGCCGACCGGTTCCTGGTATTGGTACGACCCCGACGGCAACGCGGGGTCTGCGGGTTTCTTCGTGAACTATTCCACCTATATATTGATCGACCAGAACGTCACCAACTGGAACTTCAACAACGCGGGCACGCTCAACTCCATCTGGGTCAGCGGATCGTCCTACACGGTCCGCAGCCAGGGATTCAACGTGACGGAATGGGAAGCGTCCATCTCCACGCGGAACACCTTCACCATCATCTACGACACGCACCCGCCGGTCAGCCAGACCACCCTGCCGGTGAGCGGGTTCACCCGGAACGCCACCTCGTTTGCGGGAACCTGCCAGGACGCGCCCACCGTCGGCGTCTCCGCGGGAGTGCAGAAAGTGGAGATCGCCATCCAGCGCGACGGGGACGATTATTGGTGGAACGGTTCCACCTGGACGAACTCCGGGGCCGACCCGCTGGCCGAGAACTGGAACCTGCAGAAAACGCTCTCGTCCGGAGCCACGTATTGGACCTACGCCATCGATTATTCCACCCACGTCCAGGACGGCCAGATCTACAAGATCCGCAGTAAAGCCACGGACAACACCCTGCCCACTCCCTTGGTGGAAGGGGCTTCGGTGATCCTCAGCAAAGAGCAGACCGTCGTGTATGACGTTTCCATGCCGACGGCGGTCATCACCTCCGTCACGGCCGGGCAGAAACGGTCGTCGGTCTCCATCGCCTCCGGCACCTGGTCGGACCCCACGCCCTCTCACCCCACGCTCGGTCAAGAGACCGTCACCGTCAACGTGGCTCTCCGCCGAAACCGTTTCAGCAACACCTATTGGGACCGCAGCGGGTTCACCAGCGCCGTGCCCGTCTTCACCACGGCCTCCGTCAACTACGGGGACCACACTTGGTCCTTCACGGAGATCCCGCCGGACTGGTCCACCTGGAACGGGGAATCGTTCACCCTCTACGTCAAGGCGGAAGACCAACCCGGCAACGTCAACGACCTGTACGTGGCGGGCCTCTCATCGGTCACATTCATCATCGACACGGCGGGGCCGTCGTCCCGCGTCACGACCCCGCTCACCAACGCCATCCTCAAGACCTCCGCCCTGACGGAGATCGCGGGAACAGCCGCCGACTCCATCGACGCGCCCGTCAACAACCCGGCCGGCATCTCCAACGAGAACCAGGTGCAGATCCAACTCTCCTATTTTGAGACGGGAACGACCTATTATTGGATCAACAGCACGTCTTTCACAGCCACCCCCGCCTGGACCCCGGAAACGGGCTGGCACACGGCCAACAGTTACGCCCAGTCGACGCCCTCCTCGGGCACATGGAGTTACAATGCCTTCGGCGACCTTGAAAATAAATGGATCAGCGACAAGGTCTATACGGTAAGCGTCCGCGCACGGGACACGGCCATCGCGACCGGCAACCTGGGGAGCGCTTATTCGTCCTATAACGTGATCGTCGACACCACACCGCCCGTCTCCGGCGTCGTCGAACCCAGCACACCGGTCGTCAATGCCCTACCCATCATCTCGGGAACCGCCAACGGCGACCGGGCAGGTCTCGCGAAGGTCGAGATCTCCGTCTTCCAGGACGCTCCCGGCGTGACGGACGACCAATATTTCAACTACAGCAGTTTCGGCGCCACTTCCGAATTCTTCATGGGGACCGATAACGACACCGGCAACGGCACCGTCATCTGGTCCACCACCTCCCTGCAGGCGGCGAACCTGACGGCCGGTTGCACCTATACCATCCGGGCGTATGGAACCGACAACGCCCAACCCGGCGGGAACATCCAACCGACTCCCGCCCAATACTCTTTCTACTATGACAACGTGCCGCCCGGCGTGGCCATCACCACGCCCACCAACGGAAATTATGGCGGACCTTCGGCCCTTCTGCCGAAGATCAAGGGAACCGCCTCCGACACGCACAGTCCCGTGGTCTGCACAAAAGTGAAGATATTGAGGGACGACACGGACCAATATTATTGGGACGGTGACGGATTCGACACCACCGAATCATCCTATGTACCCGTGACGTGCGTGTTGGGTAATTGGGAATATCCGTCCGGCGATTTCCCATGGACTCCCAACAAGCGATACAAACTGCAGGCCGGGGCCCGGGACAACGCGGGGAACACGACCGAGACCGCCGTCATCACCATCATCTACGACACCACCGCGCCCGTGGCCGGATTGATCGTCTCCAGCATGAGCTACCACACCGCCGCCCAACTGGCGCGTCTCTATGGGACGTCCAACGACGCCGTGGCCAACCCCGCTCCTAATTCGGGCCTCAACCGTGTGCAGATTGCCATCCAACAGGACCCGGACGATGCCGACGCCGGCGTCTCGTCGGACTGGTGGAACGGTTCGACCGCCTTCAACGACACCGAAGCGAACGGCTGGCGTGTGGCCGACAGCACTCTCACCAGCGGGGCCTGGCAATACATGACCGGCAAACCGGCCGCCGCCGTCATCCCCCCGTGGCTGGAAGCCGTCAAATACAAACTCAAACTGCAGGCGCATGACAACGCCACCAACGCCAGCACGGTGGTGGTCTCCACGTTCATCATCGACAACACCGCGCCCACCAACGCCATCACCGTTCCGTTGGAAGCCGGGGTGGACTACGAGAGCAACCTGCCGACCATCTCCGGAACCGCGGCGGATTCCGCCGGATCCGGCCCCGAGGACGGTTCCATCCAAAAAGTGCAGATCCGGATCAAGATCGGCACCCTTTGGTGGAACATCAACAAGGCCCCCGCGCCCGATTTCGACACCATCTCCGAGGAAGCGGCCTGGTTCGACACGATCGCCGACGACGGCGCTTTCAATTCAGACAGTGAGGCCTGGCACTTCTCTGGTTCAACGCCCACGTGGCAGTCCGGACAGGAATACGCCATCCATTCCCGCACGATCGACCGCGCGGGCCTCGTCTCGGCTATCTCTTATTCCACGTTCACGTTCGACACCGACCTGCCGAATTCGCAGGTGGATTTCCCGGCGACCGGCTCCATGATCCGCACCATCGGAACCGGTCTCTCCGGACAGGCTTCGGACCCGAGCGCCACCCCCATCGCCGACGTGTATGTAGCCATCCGCAAGCTGGGCGGAACCGTCAATGCGGCCAAATGGTGGCGGCCCACGCCGTTCGACGATTTCTCTGAGACCGGCGAGGCGCCGGTGTTCTGGATCGCCCAGGGAGCCGAGACGTGGGATTATCCGTCGGCGACCAACATCGACGACACGGACCTCGAGTCCGGCGTCACCTATTACATCACCTCGCGCGCCACCGACATCGGAGGCAACGTGGAGACGGATTTCAAGACGGGCTCTTCCACTTTCACCTTCGACAAGACGCCGCCGCGATCCCAGTTCACGCGGCCGAACACCGGCGCGGTCATGGTGGGATCCGAGGGGTATTACAAGGCGCTCCCGACCATCTCCGGAACGGCCGACGATTACAGCTGGCTGCCGGCCGCCGCCAACCTGAACGCGGGGCTCAGCACCACCACGATCCGCATCTCCATCCTGGACGAAGACGCCTCCGGCGGAGCGAAATATTGGAAGGAAGACGACCAGGACTTCACCAGCGGGACGGACCTCTGGTCCCAGGCCAAGACGTTCGTGGGGGCCTCGTCGGGCGCATGGACCTACGCGCACGCCTCTTGGGCCGGAAAACTCATCAGCGGCCACCGGTATGTATTGAAGTCGTCCGCCACCGACGTCATCGGCAACGTGCAGTCCAGCCTTTCGTCCACCACGTTCGTGTATGACTCTTCGGCCCCGATCGCATCCATCACGGCGCCGGTCAACAACACGTACGTCGACACGCTCATCGAAGTCAACGGGAACGCGGACGACCAACCGCGCCTCTCCCTCTACCCCTCCCTGGACCGCGTCGGGATGGACCGCGTGGAGCTGGTGATCATCGACACCACCACGGGCGTGGGTCCCCTCTATTGGGACGGCGATTCGTTCGAGACCGATTCCAACGGGAAAGTCACCATCTCCGTCAGCGGCACGGGGAACCAGACCTGGAGTTACGACAACCCCGACGCCATGTGGACCAACGGACACCGTTACCGCGTGCAGGTCCGCGCCTATGACGACCTCGACAACATGTCGTCCCTGGTCACGTCGGCCTTCGTGTTCGACTCCTCCGCGCCGACCTCGGTCATCACCCGGCCGGCGCAGGACGTGGGCTACAGCTTGTCGGATCCCCTGCCCACCATCTCGGCCAGCGTGGTCGACAACCCCGTCTCCCCGTTGGAGAACGTGGGGGTCCAGAGGGATACCGTCCAGATCACCATCCGGCAGGACACCAACCAGAACAACACGCCGGACTCCGGCGACATGTATTGGGACGGCGACGATTTCGGTTCGATGACCGAAGTGATCCAACCGACGATGACCTGGGTCTCCGGGTCGGTGTGGCGGTCCTCGGCTCCCACGTGGACGTCGGGCTACAAATATTTCATCGAGATCTGGTCGGAAGACGCCCTGGGCAACCAAGAGGCGCGGGTCACGCGCCGGTTCTCCATCGACACCGATCCGCCGGTGAGCTACATCAACTATCCCACGCAAGATTCCCGTATCAGAGACTTACCGGTCATCTCCGGAACCTCGGGTGACGACACGTCGCTCATCTCCGGCGTCTCCTTCCAACTGAGGCACCTCGGCGACGACGACCAGGTGGGCGGTGGAGATGACCTCTTCTACAACGGCGCCGGCGGGTTCGGCGGAACAGCGATCTGGATCGACGCCGTCCGTGACGAGGTTTTTCAGACGTCCTGCACCTGGAGCGCCACGCAGGCCGCCGGCAAACTGCCTCCCTATCCTCTTCCGGCGCCGAAGGTCTATTACCTGACCGTCCGGTCCACCGATTCCGCCAACAACCTCGAGGTGGCCTACTCCACGCGCACCTTCCGGGTGGACATCACTTCTCCCACCAGCGGCATCACCCAGCCGGCGCACAACAGCGGGACCAACGACCTCACCATCATCATGGGGACCGTCGGAGGAACCGAACGGCCGCTGGTCGGCGCTACGAAGGATTTTTCGGGTATCGCTTCCACCGACAAGATCTGGGTCACCATCCGGGACCTGACCAACATGAACTACTGGAACGGGAGCAACTTCTCGAACCCCACGTTCTCCAGCCACACGGCCACCACGTTCGTGGGCGATTCGTCCGGCACGTGGACCTATGAATCGTCCCCGCTCATGGGGGTCGACGGGTTCAAGAGCGGCAGGCAATACCTGGTGCAATCGTATGCGGAAGACCGGGCCGGCAACCGTCAGACCGTCTTCACCCAGACCATCTCGTCGAACGTGTTCTATTTCGACAACGTCCGGGCCAGCGCCACGGTCGTCGTTCCCGTCGACGGTAAATCCTATAACGCGCTCCCCACCCTCACCGGCGACGCCGCCGACGATTTCTCCCACGTCGCCGAAGTCCGGCTGAACGTCAACTGCGTTCTCGCCGGCGACACCTATTACTGGACCGGCGCCATCTTCTCTTCCAGCACTTATGCGACGGTCCCCTGCGACATCTCCGTGCCGGACTCCAACTCCACGGGCTGGACCTACAACCCCTCCGCGCTGAACAACAAACTCACCTCCCGGGTGGAATACCGCGCCTACGCGCTGGCTCGCGACAAATCCTACAACTGGCAGGTCGTCTCCACGTCCAAGACGTTCCTGTTCGACACCGATTTCACCACGGTGGCCATCACCGTACCGGTCACCGACAGTGAGTTCCGTTCGCAGTCGTCCGGCTTCCGCCTGGACACCATCGAGGGAACCTCGAAAGACGGCCCCGTGCATGCCTTCACCGGCGTGAGCCGCGTGGAATTGCTCGTCGAGCGGGACCCGGCGCCGGTGGGAGGGGAAAAATACTGGCAGATCGGCACATCCACGTGGGTAGCCGGTTCCACCTGGACTATCGTCTCGGGGACCGAATCCTGGACCCAGTCGAAACCGTCCATGGATTGGCAGAACGACACCGACTATTATCTCTATGCGCGCGCCATGGACCTGGCCGGGAACCTGTCACCCTGGACCACGCGGCAGTTCCGCTTCGACAGCGCGCCGCCGGCGGTCGTGCTCCAAAAACCGGACGCTCCTTTCATGACGTCGCTTCCCACAATCTCCGGAACCGCGGCCGACACGCCGGGAGTCAACTTCCCCATCACGTCGGGGCTCAAGAACGTGAAAGTGGCCATCCGGCAGAATCCCGACAGCAACGGGAACTATTGGAACGGATCCGCCTGGTCCATCACCAACTTCATCTATAACAGCGGCGGAGGCGACGCGGGAGATTCCGCCGCCTGGATCTCCGCCGCCACCGCCACCCCCAGCGGAAACATCTGGTCTTTCACCGGCGCTTCCACCCCGACCTGGGTGAGCGGAGAAAAATACCAGATCAAGATACGCGCGCAGGACAACGCCAACACGTTCTCCTCCACCTCGCCGGTCTTGTCCTATACCTTCGTCTTCGACAACCAGACGCCTCTGTCCGAGATCACGTCCCCCGTGCAGGGGTCCACGCGGTCCACGCTGGGCGGCGTCATCTCCGGGACCGCCCAGGACCAGCCGCTCTCCAACAGCAACGTGGCCATTTCCACCGTCGTGATCATGATCCAAAAAGTCGGTGGACAGTATTACAACGGGAACAACGCCAGCCCGGCCTTCGATTCCGGCATCCCCATCGAGCTGGCCACCCAGTTCGTGGGCGGGTCGTCCGGCACGTGGAGTTGGTGGTCCTCCAGCGTGACGCTCATGCAGAGTGCCATGGACACGGGTTTCGAATACCAGATCACCGTCAAAGCCCGTGACGGATCCGGACTGACGGGCGCGGTCGGCACGCCCATCAACTTCATCTATGACATGACGCGGCCCACCACCACCATCACCGTGCCCGCCTACAGCGCCGCGATGAACTATTACAACGGGCTCACCGCCATCTCCGGTTCCGCCTTCGACGGCCCCGCGGCCCGGCCGGCGGGGTTCGACCTGAGCGTCTCCAGCCGGATCCAAGTAGCCATGCAGAACACGTTCACGGGATCCTGGTGGAACGGCACCTCGGCTTTCAGCCAACCGCTCAAGACGTGGATCAACATCGACTCGGGTTCTTTCACGTGGACCCGCGCGTTCGGCTATTCGTTCGTATCGGGCGATGAGGGGAAGACCTTCTTGATCCAGTCCCGCGCGCAGGACGCCGCCGTTCCCGCCAACCAGGGTCCTCAGCCCAACGGGAACGCCGAGACCGATTTCACCCTCGGAAAGGATTCTTTCACCTTCGTCGTGGACCTGTCGGCCCCCGCCTCGAAGATCACCCGGCCGCCCATGAACACGTCCAACCTCTACAAAGCCCTCACCGTCATCTCGGGCACCGTGCAGGACAACCTGAGCGGGTTCAACACACCTTACAGCACCCACGTGCGCGTCAGTATCCAGGAATCCGATCCGGCCGGACTTTATTGGAACGGGGCTTCCACGTTCACCGCCGCCGCGGAAGATTTCTTCCCGGTGGACAACGTAACGACCAACGGCATCTCGCTGGCCACCTGGACGCTGACCATGCCTCCTCTTCAGCACGGGTACCTCTATTTAATCAAGGTGAAAGCGCGCGACCGCACCCTCACCGTCCCGAACACCGAGACGGTCCTATCATCCGCCACGTTCCGGTATGACATCGTGGCCCCCACGGCCACCATCACGTCCCCGGCGGGGCCGGTGCTCTACAACCTGGATGAGATCGCGGGCAACGTGCAGGAACAGTTCGGAGTCAAAGGGGTGAGCGTCACCGTGCGCGACACTTTGCTCGACCAATGGTGGGATCCCGCCGGATCTCCTGCCTCGTTCACGGCGACCTCCGCCAGATATTCCAACGCCTCGGGATTGGGTCCCTGGACCTGGGACACCGCCGCGGCGGGCCTTGAAGCCCGGCTTGTCAGCGGGCGAACCTACGAGATCAACGTGTTCGCCGAGGACATCGCGGGCAACGTGCAGGCCGTCACCACCAAAAAGACCTTCACCTGGGACACGTCGCCGCCGGTCTCCTGGGCCACCTATCCGCCCAACGGTTCGTTCCTGAAACCCGGCGCCCTCACCATGATCTCCGGAACGGGAAAAGACACCATCCCGGACACCACCGTTCCCGAACTGCGCGTCTACCTGTGGGACGACTACGCCAACTACGGCGTACAAGGGCCCATTGATAACCCGCCCACCGTGCTGGGCGACCGATGGTGGAACGGCACCACCTGGAGCGCGACGGAAACGCCCATCGTGCCGACGGTCACGGTGGTCCCCGGCGGAAGCCCCGACTACAAATGGCAGCTCACCACCAACCTCCCGGCCGGAGGCGACCTTCGCAATTCCAGCCGGTACCGGCTCTACTCGCGCGCGATCGACAACGCGGGCAACGAGGAACCCCTGCCGGAAGCCGGAGACGTGATGTTCTATTTCGACAACACGGCGCCATCGACGGTCATCCAGGACCCGACAGAGAACCAACTGGTACCCACACTCGCCACCATCAGCGGAACGGCCGACGACAACCTGAACACGAAGCGGGTGGAAGTGCGCATCAAAGACATCCTGAACCGTTATTGGAAAGCGGACACCTCTCAGTGGATCGGCTTCGGCGGCGGGTTCGGCTATCCCGAGATTTGGAACGTGGCCTATGGCAGCGCGCCCGCGCCGGGACAGTTCACGTGGATATCCACCAGCGTGCCCACCTCCTGGACGGACGGCGCGGCCCGGATCGAAGTACGCGCCTACGACGAAGCGGGCAATTACGCCGCGTCCTACTCCACGCGCAATTTCACTTTCGACTCTTTCAGACCGGTCTCCGTCACCACCATGCCGTGGGCCTCGGGCCTCCTGGTCTCCACCATGACGTCCATCGCCGGAACCGCCAACGACAACCCCGACCCGCCGGGCGGACATCCCGACAACGGCATCGCCACGGTGAACATCCGCATCCACCGTCTGCCCGACAACGACTACTGGCTCAACACCGGCACTTGGGGCAGTGAATCCTGGCCGGAAGCAACCGGCTCCGGGATCGGCGATGTGCCGTGGGTCTATACCCATGTGAAGTTCACGAACTCAACCGCCTGGACCACGGGCAAGACCTATGAGGTCGTGTCCAAAGCCTACGACAGCGCCACCAACGAGGAGGTCCTCTACACCACGCGCACCTTCACGTTCGACAACACGCCGCCCACGTCCGACACCACGTATCCGCCCAACACGGCGTCGGCCATCGACGACTACTTTTCAAACACGAAACAACTCACGCAGATCACCGGGACCGCCGCCGACTCGCCGGCCGGCGTGGGCGCCGTCTACGTATCCATCTACGAAGAAGGGTCGCCGGGCAGTTACTTCACCGGCAACAGTTTCAGCGGAACCACCGAATACTGGCTGCCCGCCACCACCTACCAGCTGAACAGCACGTCCTGGACGTATCAGTCGGTCCCGCTGGACCAGTTGCAGAACAACCTGGTGCACAACCGGGTCTATCGCATCCGCGCGTTCTCCTCGGACACGCTGGGCACTCCTCAGTCCACGAGCACCATCTCGGGCAACCGCGTCCTGGTGGACAAGAACGACACCCCGCTCTCGGCGGTCACGAACCCCCTGCCGGGCGTCACCAAACAACCCACGTTCACCAGCATCGGCGGAACCGCCAGCGACCTGGTGGCCGGGGTGGACCGCGTTCAGTTCACCATCCTGCTCGACACCGACAGCAACGGCCCGTCAGCCAACGACTTCTATTTCAACCCGTCGTCGTTCAGCACGCTCACCAATTCCTCGTTCTCCTGGACCTACGGCAACGGCGAATATTGGGTCCAAGCCGACAACAACGGCTGGGTCTACGACTTCATCACCGTGCATAAAGCAAAGTGGGTGAGCGGCTACACCTATTGGATCAAGAGCAAGGCCATCGACCGCGCCGGCAACGAGGAAAAATCGGCCGACATCCAGTTCTCCAGTTTCACCGTGGCCAAAGACGCCAACCGGTTCGCCATCATCCCGCCGGCCGGCACCCTCACCGCTGGACAGCCCTACACCTACACCGTCCAAGCCCTCGACGACGAGGGAGGACTCGCCGTCTCTTATCGCGGACAGGCGCAGATCATCGTGGACCCGCCGGTGGACAAGGTGAACGGCGGTCCCGAAACGACGGACATCGACTCAGATCCCGACGTGTATCATGGATTGCCGCAAACATTGCAATTCGTGGAGGGAGACCCCGGATACAAGACCTGCACGGTGATCCTGCGTAAATCGGGGTCGCGCAACGTATCGGCCATCGATCCCGACGGGCCCATCTCGGAACCCGACGTCACCTCGGGCAATACCAGCGTGACGGTGGTTCCGGCGGCGGCCGCGTCGATCAAGACCCTCATGCCGAACCAAGGCCTCTATTCGGGTGACGTACCCACGGGGACCGGGGTTTCGGGCAGCACCACCTCGCAGACGGCCGGCAACCCGTTCAGCGCCACGATCTATATGGTGGACCAGTTCTTCAACTATCAACCGGACTCGGCCCCCTACATCACCATCGGAACGAACGACCCGTTCGCCACGGTGAACCCCAGCACCATCACGGCCTCCAGCACCACGGTCTCCATTACCTACCGCACGGCCGGAACCAATCGAACGGTCTGGTCTTCGGTCACTCCTGTGATCACATCCACCTCCACGGCCATTACCGTGAGCCCGTTCAACCCGGTGAACTATCAGATATTGGTCCCCGGAGAAACGGCGGTGCCCGGTTCATCGGCGGGCGGAGCCAAAGGGAAGGCGGGGTTGCCTGACTCCGACGGGAACAACGCCACAGGAGGCGTCACACCCTTCGTGGCCGGCACCACCATCCAGATGACCGTCTATGTGACGGACGAATATTGGAACCCCGTCACCAGCATCTCGGGAGAGAACGTGACCCTAAGCGTCACGGACGGATGGGCCCCGGGCTATCCGCTCCTCCGCCAATTGACGAACGGCACGACCTCATTCCCGGTCAGTTTCAGCACGGCCTATTCCTCTCACAGCGCCACCGTCACGGGGATCCGCAATCCGTTCACCGCCACCGACATCGGCGTGAAGTTCGCCCCGCCCACGCGCCTGCAGATGTTGATTCCCGGCGAAACAGCGGTCCCCGGATCCGCCGCCGCCGGACGACACGGCCTTCCGGACTATGACGGACGGAACGACCTGGACGCCGACGACAACGGAGACGTCATAGACTCCTTCGTGGCCGGCGCCACCGTTCCTGTGACGGTGCGGCTGGTGGACCGTTTCTATAACCTGGTCACCCAGGAATCGCTCATGCCCAACGTGCGCGTCACCAACGATGACGCCAATTCAGATTCCTATGAGGGTTCGGCCCAGGCCCTCTCCGGCGGCACCAAGACTTACAATGTCCTCATCGTGACCGCCAACCAGGGAACCAAACCTTCCACCTGGACCGTCACCGCTCAAGAGAGCGGCAGTGCCTACGGATACACGACCGACCTTCGAGCGGTCACCTTCAAGCACAACACGCCCGAACGGTTGATCCTGCTCGTGCCCGGAGAAGATTTCAATCCCGGCTACCTCACCGGAAAATCCGGTTCACCGATCAACCTCGTGGCGGGAACCAACTATAACCTCACGGTCAAAGCCGTGGACCATTATTACAACCAGGTGATCACGGCCACCGAGACGTTCAACGTCACGCTGGACTCCGACGACCCCTTCGACGACGAGAACGTGCCCGCGTCTCTCGGCCTCTTCCAAGGGAACGGCGTGTTCAACAATCCGTCGGCCTGGCGCCCCAAGACGGCCATGACCAACATGCAATTGACGGTGTCCACCACCACGGGATCGGGGACCCTGTTGTCCCAGACAGTCACGATCCCCGAAGTCACACCGGACACCAACACGGTCAAACTTCTGATCCTGCTCCCGGACGAGACCCCGTTACCGGGATCGACCGATGGGAAAACAACGACCTATTCCACTTTTACGGCGGGAGCTCCCCTCACCGTGAAAGTGCGGACCGTGGACACGAACTGGAACCTGATCCAGACGGGCATCGCCATGCCGTGGGTGCAGATCAATCCGATCCGGAACACGGATTTCGCTTCCAAGGGAGGGCAAGACAACTACAGCTATTCCGGAATATTCCCGTGGGACATCGAAGGATCCTCCTGGTCCCTCAAACAAGTGCCGGACGGTCTGGGCGAAGTGGAATTCAGCGTGACGCTCAACTATGCCAGCACGGGCACTCATCGGCTCACGGCCCTTTCCACCACGACGACGCCCACCACCCATGATTCACGCTATTTCTCCGTGGCGCCGGCCACGCTGAACAAACTGCAGATCGTGATGCCCGGCGAAACCGCCGCGCCAGGCAAGATCACCGGAACGAAACAGGGCAAATACGATACCAGCAGTCCCACTTCCTGGACCGCCGGTGTGCCGGTGAACGTCACGGTCAACGCGGTGGATTCCCTCTGGAACAAAGTAAGCGTGAGCAGCACGGTCTATCTCATCGCGGGGACCGGCGTGACCGATTCCGGGTCGAACGACCTCAACTCCGCCGGCGACCCGAACCTCACGCTCAAGGTATCCACCCAATCCCTCGTGAACGGCGCCACGGTCTTCGCCATGAGCATGGTCACCCGAGGGAGCGGCCGCACCCTCATGGCCGTGGACCAATTGCCCTCCGCCGAGACCGGCGGGATCGAGAACTACAAGCAGGGTCAGAGTTACGGAAGCGGCACCTTCTCCGTGAACCCCGCCGTTTCCCGGCGGCTCCACGTCGTGCTCCCCAGCCAGACCATCTCCGAAGGAAAACCGCCCTATGACGGCACGGGCGGGCGCAACAATTCCCCGTCTTCCATCCAGGCGGGCCAAAACTATTCCATCACCACCTACATGACGGACTATTATTACAACCGAAAATCCACCAACACGGACACGAACCTGCGCATCACCACCACCGACCCCAACGACAACCCGGACACGCTGGGCAATCCAGACCCGGACACCGCCGGTCAGACTCTGACCGCGGGGACCGACAACAAGATCTTCGTCCGCACCTTCAAAACGGCCCAATCCGTCACCCTGACGGTGGAAGACCAGAGCGGCAAACACACTTCCAGCAACTCGAGCGCTTTCACCGTTCTTCCGGACACCGTCACCACCAACACTCAGCAACTCCTGGTCATGGTCCCGAACGAGACCCATGCACCCGGCACCTCCACCGGCAAGACCGGCTCCAAAACCACCAAGACCGCCGGCACCGCGTTCCCGGTCACCATCATCTCCTGCGACCAGTTCTGGAACAAGATCGACGATTCCGTGGATCCGAGCATCACGCTCACCTCCACCGACACGTTCGCCTCGTTCGGATCCAACGGGTTCTCGCTGACCGGCGGATCACAAACGGTCTCGGTCACGTTGAAGGCGTCGTCCACTGTGGCCGGCATCACGGCGGTGGCCAGCGCGGGACTGCTCCCCTACATCCATTATACGGCCCAGCCCATCATCGTGCAGGCCTCCACCGTACCCACCCGGCTGCAGGTGCTTGTGCCCGGAGAGACCGCCGTGCCCGGTTCATCCACCGGAAAGATGGGCCAACCCGACAGCGATGCCGGAACACCGGGGTATCAGGAATTCGTGGCGGGCGTCCCCTACGACGTGACGGTGAACGCCACCGACGATTATTACAACCGGGTGCCGGGCATCGGCGACCAGGTGCGCGTCGTCACCACCGATCCTTTCGATGTCCCCAACGTCAGCACCAAAACGCTCATCAACGGGACGACGTTCTTCACGGTCACCTTCTACACGGCGAACGCCACAGGGTGGAGGATCCAAGTCTCCACCATCGCCGCCCCCGCCGACTACGCGCTTGCTTCCGACGAGTCGCCGCTCATGCCGGTCAAGGCCAACAACACCACCAAACTGCTGGTGTTGGCCCCCGGCGAGACCGCCGTGCCGGGTTCCACCGCCGTCAACGGCAAGATCGGTACACCCGCCACGAACATCAAAACGGGCGACCCCATCGCGCTCACAGTCTATGGCGTGGACGACTGGTATAACCCGAACCTGACAGCGGCCGACAACATCAAGCTGGTCTCCACGGCCGAGTTCGACAACGATTACGACCAGGCGGGTGAATACCGGTCCCTGAGCGCCGGCACCACCAACTTCGATTTCAACGACGGCACCCATTACAACTACACGGCGGGTTACACCACGTTCACGGCCACCGACCAGTCGGGTCCGCCCTACATGGCCACGGGCACCGTGTGCATCAACATCGGGGCGGGAAATTACAACAGACTTCAGATCGTTCTGCCGGGAGAGACCGCGGCACCGGGCAAACTCACCGGTTCCATCGAAGGCAAACTGGACGCCAGCTCACCGGCGGCCTGGATCGCCGGCGTGCCGGTGCCCGTCACCGTCAACGCCGTGGACCAGTATTGGAACGTGGTCTCCACCAACGACGCGGACGTCTATCTCATCTCCGGCACCGGCGTCATCGGTGATAACGCCACCGACCTGAACTCCAACGGCGACTCGAACCTGACGTTGAAAGTGTCCACCCAGCCGCTCTCCGGCGGCACCACTGTCTTCCAGACGGTCATGTATTCCCGTGGAACCGGCCGCACTCTCATCGCCATCAACTCGCCGCCGAGCCAGGAACCGGACACCGATCCCTATTCCATCGGCAACTATCGTGTGGGACAATATGGAAGCGGCACCTTCTCGGTCAATTCCGCCGTATCCCGCCGGCTCCACGTCGTGTTGCCGGGACAGACGATCAACGAAGGCAAACCACCCTACGACGGCACGGGCGGACGGGACAATTCTCCCAACTCCATCTGGGCCGGACAGAACTACGCCATGACGGTGTATCTCACCGACAACTATTACAACCGCAAGTCCACCGGCACCATGACCACTCTCCGCGTCACCACAACGGACCCCAACGACAATCCGGACACACTGGGCAACACCGATCCGGATGATACGCATGACATTCCGGCCCTGACGGACAACCTGGGCATCACCCGCACGTTCAAGACGGCTCAAACGGTCGCCGTGAGCGTGGCCGACATCACCAGCGACGGATCCCCCCACGCCACCGGCACATCGAGTTCCTTTACCGTCCTGCCGGACACCATCACATCGAACACGCAGAAACTGCTGATCATGGTGGGAGACGAGACCCACGCCCCAGGGACCTCCACGGGGAAGACGGGTTCCAAACAACCCAAGGTGGCCGGGACCGGGTTCCCGCTCACCATCATCGCCTGCGACCAGTTCTATAACAAGATCGACGAATCACCCAACTTACCCGACCCGGTGATCCGCCTGACTCCGAACGTTTATACGGATTTTTCTCTCAACAACTTTTCCCTCTCTGACGGATCCGCCACCATCACGGCCACGATCAAGACCGCCACGACGACCGCTTCCATCCTGGCGGAAGACACGGACGTCACGGGATTATCCTACATCGATGGGACAGTCACCCCCATCGTCGTCAACGCCGCGCCGGCCGTGAAACTGCAGGTCCTGGTGCCCGGTGAATCCCCGGACCCCGGCTCCGCCACCGGAAAGACCGGCACGCCGGATTCGGACCTCGTCACGCCGGGCATCCAGAACTTCGTGGCCGGCGAATACTATTCCGTCACGGTCAACGCCGTGGACACCAACTTCAACAAGGTCACCAGCGCCGGCAACCAGATCAACGTGGTGACCACGGACCCGTTCGACGCCTCCATCGGCATCAAGAACCTGAACAGCGGCACCACCAATTTCTGGATCCAATATTACACGGCCAGCGCCTCCGGTTGGAGAGTCCAAGTCAGCACGAACACGACGCCGCCCGATCTGACCTCCGATCAATCGCCGCTCATGCCGGTCGACCCCAACACGGCCTCCAAGCTCCTGCTTGTGGCCCCCGGCGAGACCGCCGTGCCCGGTTCCACGGCCGTCAACGGCAAGATCGGCACAAAATCCGACCGGCCCGTCGGCTCCGCGTTCTCCGTTCAAGTTCTGGCCGTGGACAATTGGTATAACACGGTACCCGGAGCCGCCGACAGTGTGAAACTGGTGACGACCGACATCTATGATGACGACTACGACACTCCGGGCGAATACCGGCCGCTGAGCGCCGGTACCACCAACTTCGATTTCGGCACTTCCACCCAGACGCATTGCCTCGTCACCGTCGGAGTCACCACCATCACCGCCACCGACCAGTCCGGACCGCCCTATCTTTCCACCGGGACGGTATGGGTGAACGCGATCCCCGGGGAAAAGGACCGACTGTTGATCGTTCTCCCAGGTGAGACGTACGCCCCGGGCAGACCGGGAACCCCGGCCTACGTGGCTGGCGGCGCGGCCAATGACGGCGGCAAGACGCCCGGCTCCTACCAATTCACCGCCGGAGTCTCCACCACCGTGACGGTCATCAC
>ENA-UOWG01000230-UOWG01000230.1-activated-sludge-metagenome-genome-assembly--contig:-NODE-230-length-83701-cov-6.049040_pt1 | contig 83701 bp, 74 predicted proteins | sample MGYA00238147_ERZ761563 | MGnify/ENA primary metagenome ERZ761563 (study PRJEB28884, sample SAMN05720216) | anaerobic digester metagenome | isolation source: active sludge of municipal...
CGTTGGGACCGATGGCGATGGATACCCATCCCTTGCAAGGAACGTTGTTGATGAGCTTTTCAAAGGTGTGCTCCCGTGTTATGGCCTTCTCGATGCTCTCCTTGTACACGACCTGGGGCTTGCCGACGTGCAGGTCGATGCCGAACTCCTCTTTGATCCGGTGCATGATCACGTCGAGGTGCAGCTCTCCCATGCCGGAAACTATTGTCTGATAGGCATCTTCGTCCGCCTTGAGGACGAACGTCGGGTCCTCTTCCGATATCCTCCTGAGCGCAAGCATCAGTTTGTCCTGGTCCACGTTCCTGGCCGGTTCGACGGCAATGGAGATGACGGGCTGGTAAACCTCGATAGGCTCGAGGAGCAGCGGTTTTGTCTGGGTCAGGGTATGCCCCGTGGATGTCTCCTTGAGGCCGACGATGCCGACGATGGCACCCGTCCTCGCTTCCTCGACGCGGTCCTTGTGGTTCGCGTGCATTTTGTATATGCGGGAAATCTTCTCCTTCTTCCCGAGATTCACATTATACACATCTCCCCCGACCTTGATCGAACCCGAATAGATCCTTATATAGGTGAGCTTCCTGCCCTCCTCGAGGACGATCTTGAAGGCCAGGGCCGCAAGGTCTTCTGAATCGGTGGCCCTTCGCTCCTCTGCCTCGCCTGTCGCCGGGTTTTCCCCCGTCACGGGCGGCACATCCAGAGGTGAGGGCAGATAGCGGACAACTGCGTCGAGGAGCGGCTGGATCCCCTTGTTTCTCAGGGCCGCACCGCAGAGCACAGGGACGCATTTGAGCGCGATGGTGCCCTTGCGAAGGGCGCCGTATATCCGCGAAGGCTCTATCTCCGCGCCTTCAAGGTAGAGTTCCATCAGTTCATCGTCAAAAAGGGAGATCCTGTCGAAAAGTTTCTCACGCCAGGCAAGGGCCTGCTCTTTATATTCCCGGGGTATGGAGATCGTACGGTACGTTGCGCCGAGGTCCTCTTCCTCCCATGCAATGGCCTCCATGGTCACGAGATCGACGATACCGTAAAAGCCGTCCTCCCTGCCCAGGGGGATCTGGAGCGGTATCGGGTCGGCGCCGAACTTTTCCACTATCATGTCTATGACGCGGAAGAAATCGGACCCGATGCGGTCAAGTTTGTTGATGAAGGCAATGCGGGGCACATGGTACTTGTCCGCCTGGTGCCACACCGTTTCGGTCTGGGGCTCCACCCCTCCGACACCGCAAAATACAGCCACCATACCGTCGAGCACCCTGAGGGAACGTTCCACCTCAATGGTAAAATCGACGTGTCCCGGGGTGTCGATGAGCTGGACCTCGTGATCGTTCCAGTAGAGAGTGGTCACCGCCGATGTGATGGTGATGCCGCGTTCCTGTTCCTGGGGCAGATAATCCATGACCGCCGTGCCCTCGTGGACCTCGCCGATCTTGTGGGTCCGGCCGGTATAATAGAGGATCCGCTCCGTTACCGTCGTCTTGCCTGCGTCGATATGGGCAGCGATCCCGATGTTCCTGATCCTGGAAAGCCGCAGCTGTTCTTTCTTCATTTTCGCATAAGATATAGACCTAAGATGATGCAAAAGTCAACAAAGAAGGCTGAAAGCAAAGGGCTTTATCTTTGCTTGCAATTGGCAGCGGGAAGGTGTTAATTCTTATCGTGCCGGCAAAGCGGCAGACCTTTTGAAAAAGGACGTGAACATGGATACAAGACACATTCTCTACTCCACGCAGGGAAAGATAGCCACCATAACCCTCAACAGGCCCGATGCAAAGAACGCTTTCAGCCCCGAAATGATATCCCTGTGGCGTGAATTCCTCGAAAAGGCAAAGAACGATGATACCGTGAGCGTTGTCGTCGTGACGGGTACAGGGGACACCTTCTGCTCCGGCGGGGACATCCGTGATATGGCCGAGGGCAAACTCAAGTCCTGGGAGATGAAAAAGTTCCTCTGGGACGGGGTGCATCGCATCATATTTGCGCTGGAGGACCTCGATAAACCCGTCATTGCCGCCATAAACGGGGCCGCAATGGGAGCCGGCATGGACATGGCGATCATGTGCGATATGAGGGTGGCCTCCGACAGGGCAAAGCTTGCCGAATCGTACATAACGATGGGGCTCGCCCCCGGTGATGGAGGGGCATGGTTCCTGCCGAGGCTCGTCGGTACGTCGAAGGCCCTGGAACTCCTGTTGACGGCGGACGTGCTCAGCGCTCCCGAGGCGCTCTCGCTGGGTATCGTCAACCGCGTTGTGCCCCATGAAAAACTCATGGAGGAGACAATGAAGCTTGCCGGGAAGATCGCCGGCAAACCTCCTCTGGCCGTGAGAATGATGAAGCGCGCCGTCTACCAGGGCACGACAGGCACGCTCAGGGCCCACCTCGATTACATCTCTTCACAATTGTCCCTCCTGTCGGAAACACATGACCACGCCGAGGCGGCGCGGGCGTTCCTCGAAAAGAGAAAACCTGTCTTTACCGGAAGTTAAGATGATCATTCTGCGTGACAGGGCAAAATACACCCGCCGCTGAACATAGACAAGGCAGGCCTGACACGGTTTTAGACTTCAAAGGACAGCGGCGTCTGTCTGAATGCCCGAACCCTTCAAACACCAGAAGCAAAAAGAGGAATTCCCGCCTTTCACACCCGAACGGTTGAAACTGTCTTTTACGACAAGCGGGTGCAAGACAGGTCTTTTTACTTTTTTTCAACCTCCTTTTCTCCCCCTGTCTCAGGTAAATAAAGATAAGAAATCAGGGATTCCCCTATTGTTGGGGCCCTTCTTAAAGGTCTACAATGAATTATACACACCGCAGTTTACTAAAAAAGGGGGTTCACAATGGGTAAGCTCTGCGCAACGTTCGTCCTCGCAACAATTATCTCTTTGTTCCTGTTACCTCTTTCGGTCTTTTCCCAATCAACAGATATAAAATACCCCGAAACGAAACAGGTCCTGAATATCGTTCAGGATGCTTCTCAGGCGGTAGCTCAAAAGGGTGAGGCGGCTTTTCCCGAGTTCCGCAAAAAGGGCAGCAAATGGCTTCATGACGATGTCTATGTCTTCGTTATAGATACACAGGGCAACGTTATACTTAATCCCACGCGTCCCGAACTGGAAGGGAAAAACCAGATAAACCTCAAGGATGCTATGGGAAAACCTTTCATCAGGTGGTTCATCAAAGAGGTAACGGACTACTCCTTCAAGACACAGGGATGGTCCCACTATGTATGGTTCAAACCGGGACAGGAGATCGCCTCCTGGAAGACATCATTCGTCAAATACGTCAAGGCGCCTTCCGGCAAAGGATATATCGTTGGCAGCGGCCTTTATGAAATGAGGCCGGAAAAGATATTTGTAGTGGACATTGTCGATGAGGCAGCCGAGCTCGTCCGTAAAGACGGGCGCGGTTCATTCCCGGTGCTTCGGGACAAGGCGGGGGAATTCAACTACCTCACCACATATGTTTTCGTGATCGACACGAGCGGCACCGACCTCGTCAATCCCGCATTCCCCCAGCATGAAGGGAAAAATGTTCTTTCCCTGAAAGACAGCAGCGGTAAATTTTTCATCAGGGACATGGTCGCCATGCTTGCCGGCAGAGACAGCGGCTGGACCGTCTATTCATGGCCGAAACCGAGAACAATAAAACCCTCCGTCAAGGAAACCTACGTAAAAAAGGTGAAACACGGCAATGAGGTCTTTTTCGTAGGGTCGGGCATATATCTCGAATAATCCCGTTATCCGTCTTTTCATCGGGCCGGCAGTGATCCCGCGGCGCTGAATGTTCGCGGGAAGCTATCGGCCCCGATAAGGATTCCTGCGTGATAACACAGATCTTAAAAAAACATCATCGGTTCGCGGCCCCTTGTGCCTGTTCGGGGCCAACACCAGGTGATCGGGCTTTTGCTTTGGGCGGCCCTTTATAAAACAAAATGAAAAGGGGGTAGTAAGATGGATCCTGTTCAAACTGATCTTATGTTTCCGTGGTACGTCTGGTGGATCATGGTCGTCGGCCTGTTTCTCATGACCTTTATAGGGACCTATATAATAACAAGGAGGTGGGACGAATGAACCAGCAATATCTGCCCATCCCTGAGATCACAACAACCATGGCGGTTTCCTCGTCCATCGGCATAGCGGTGCTGCTCGGCATCTCCATTCTCCTCGGAATGCTCGGTAAAAAACAATGGAAATCTTTTGATGAATACCTCGTCGGCAAGCGCGACATGGGCCCCGTAGTAACGGGGTGCGCCCTTTCGGCCTCTTATCTTTCCGGCTGGGCGTTTTGCGGCAGCACAGGCATCGTTTATTCCGTCGGTTTTTCAGGTATGTGGTTCGCCGGCATGTGGAGCCTCATCGGGGTCATCCCCTGTATCTGGGTGGCATCAGCCAAAACAAGGGAATTTGCCGTGAAGCTCGGCGCGGCAACGGTGCCGGAGCTCATGGGCCGCCGCTACGAATCAAAAGCGCTTCAGACACTGGTGAGCGTGAGCATGCTTTTCTTTCTCTTCATATATTCCGTGGGTCAGCTTAAGGCTGCCGGCGGTGTCTGGTATGCGGTGACCGGCTTTCCTCCCGCCCTATGCCTGTTTCTTGGTGTATTTATCGCCTGGATCTACATGGTCCTCGGTGGTTACGTGGGCACGAACTGGTCCATGGCCTTCCAGGGCGGGTTCCTCGGCATCATCGGCGCGGCGGTCGGCATCATAGCCCTTGTCAAGTCCGGCGGTTTTGCGCAGATATCCACGGAGATCTTCGCGCAGGACCCGAGGCTCCTCCAGCTTGTCCGGCCCGATCTCCCGTCGGTGGGGCCGACGGAGTTCTTTTCGAGCTGGGCGGGGCTTCTTTCCATACCGCTCATCTTCTTTACCATGGCCATCGGGTTCCCTCATAACCTCGGGAGGTTCCTGGGGATGAAAAAAATGAGCAAAAAGGAGTTCTGGGTGCTCGTTCTCATCGTCTGGGCCATCACCGGCATACCTGTCATGCTCGCCGCCTCGACGAACGGCCTGATCGCCAGGATGCTCTTCGGCCCGGAGCTGTTCAAGATCGAGCCGTGGAAAGCCGACCTCGCGGCGCCGCTGCTCACTTATGCCATCGGGGGCATCCCCCTTCAGACCCTCTATGTCATGGGCCTTTTCGCCGCAACGCTTTCGACGCTCGCAGGCATGGTCATGATCATGAGCGCCAACGTCACCCGCGACATCATCACCCTCTGGCGGCCGCAGGTGAAGGACAAGACCCTCATCCGTCTCTCTTATTTCCTCATCGCCCTCTTTCTGTTCCTGCCCTTCTACTGGACATGGAAGAGGCCGCCTGAGCTCCTTTCCGTCTTCATGGGCCTTGCCGCTATGGGACTCGGTGCCATATTCTTCTTCGTCACGGCCATGTCCTATTACTGGAAAGGGGCATCAAAATGGGGCGCCATGGCCACCGTCGTCTACGGGACCATCGCCAGCCTTGTCGGCGGCTATCTCGTTTTCAGCAAGAAGGTGATAGGCATGGGCACCATGGAGTGGATCCTCCTCGGAGGATGCCTCGTTCTTTATGTGGGGGTCAGCCTGGTAACGAAAAAACCTTCAAAAGAACTGCTCGACGAGCTTTTTTGGAAAAAGGGTTAGAAACGGTTTCTATGGTTTCTATGGTTTGTCTGGTTTGTCTGGTTATCAACATTTTTTTAACCAGAGAAACTAAAAAACCGGACAAACCGTAGAAACCTTATTTATGGTTTGTCTGCATTAAAAAGGTTTCTCCGGTCATTGGTGGTTATCTCTTTCACCCTCCATAGGCAACGTGCTTCAGGAGTTCCATGGCGCGGCGCGCCTGATCGACGGTGAGGCTTCCCAGACCGCAGCTGGTCGTGAAAAGTATGCTTTCCCTGTCCGGGGAGGTAACGCCCGCGATCTTTTCAATGAAGTGCGCGGCGCGGTCGCGCACGGTATCGGGGGTTTCCTCCATGACCTCGGGTGATGACGGCACAATGCCGGGGGCGATCCAGCCGCCCCTTTCGAGGAAGGTCTTCAGGTCATCGTTGTAATAAAAGACTGTGTCGAGATAGGCAAATGCATCATAATTGACGATGTCGATATCCGACTGGAAGGGTACGGACCAGTCCGTATTCCCGCACACATGTATGCCGCATCTCGCTGGCAAGTCTTCCAGCACCTCGTTGAGGGCACCGATGACCTCTTCCCGGGAGATGGATATGTACGCCGATCCGAAAGAGACCATATACGGTTCGTCAAAGAAAATGATGATGTCTACGCCGGGATAGGCTTCCTGAATGGTCTTTATCATCCACTTCGCCTTCATGTTGAGGGCCTTCTTGATGATATCGTAAAAGGCAAAGTTGTAAATGACGGGTTTGTCCTTTTCATCCTTCAGGCCAAGCCCCATGCTGAAAGGGCCCGTGACCTGGCACTTGATGAACTGGAGGTCATCCCCGATCTCTCCGAGTCTTTCGAGAAAACGGTAAAAACCCGGTATGAACCGCTCGGAGATTGCAAAGGCGCCGGTGTTGCCGGCGGCAACGTTCTCGTAGAACTCCTCGATCCCTTCCGTTCTTTCCGTGTCTATGAATATAGAACCGGCCGCCTCATCGCTTACGATGGAGGGCACACCTTCCAGGAAAGGGACATACATGTTCTCGAGGGGGGACCGTTTCGGCAATTGCGGCCAAAAGGGTATGCCCCTGCATGTTGAAAAAATGAGATCGATCGCTTCATCAACCCTTGTAAAGGGAAAACTGCCGATGCCTGTTATCATCATGGTCCTCTGAAATTGAACTGTAATATCAATATCTCCCGAAATTATTAGCATAGTTGGCCGTTGAAGTAAAGGCATATGAGGCTTTGCAGCCAATCGGGGAACTCATGTTGCAGACGGCTTGACGGCAGGCTATACTTCCCATATAGGGCACATCTAAAAAAGGAGGATATTATGGGAGAGTCCATTGTATGGGAAAGTGACTTGAAAAAGGCCCTGGCCCGGGCAGGGGCGGAGAAAAGACCCGTTCTCCTCGATTTCTTCAACCCCGGTTGAATAGGCTGTCAACAGATGGATGCGGTCACGTATCCGACAGCCTCTGTTGTTGAGTTTATAAGCAAGAACGTCACACCCCTCCGCATTCCGTCTGACTCAGAACCGCTGGCTACGGATTTCATGATCAAGTGGACACCGACCCTGATCATCCTCGACGAGAACGGCAGGGAACACTTCAGGACTGTGGGGTTCCTCACACCGGAGGAGTTCGTACCCTCAATAATGCTTGGCATAGCTAAATACCACTACGGGCTCGACCGGTTCCAGAGCGCCATACACTGCGTAGACGATGTCCTGAAGGATCATCCGAAGAGCTCCGCCGCTCCTGAAGCCGTGTTCCTGCGCGGCGTCCTCGGTTATAAAAGCGCCCACGACGCAATGAGCCTGAAGAAGGCCTACGAAAGGCTTGCAGAGGAATACCCCGGGAGCGAATGGGCCAAAAAGGCCCTGCCGTACCGGTTGATACATTAGAAGATGGGTGACAGGTGATGGGTTATTGGAGATAGGAAAAAAGTTTGAAAGTTTACAGTTTGAGGGTTTGTGAAACGTTAGAAAAAGAAAAAGGGGCCTTCCCCTTTCCCTTGAAACGTCTCATAAACAATGAAACTCTGGAACAGTTCCTCCCATCACCTGCCTTCTTGTCAATTCGCTCGATACCTGTTATCTTATCCTTCAGTAAATTCCTGTCCCGGGGTTGATCATTTGACTATATACAATGCGGTTTCTGCTGCGGGTGTTCTTTGTTTTCTTGCCTTCCTGCTTCTCCTTTCAAGGGACAAAAAACGGGTAAGCGCGAGGGTTGTCGTCTGGGGCATCGCTCTGCAGGTCCTCTTCGCCCTTTTCGTTTTTCTCGTTCCCTTCGGTTCCCGCATCTTCCTCGTCCTCAACGATATAACCATGGAGGTCATTGAAAGCGCCTTTGAAGGGATACGTTTTCTCTTCGGCCCACTGGCGCTGTCACCCGGCAAACCCGGATCCATAGGCTTTATCCTGGCCTTTCAGGCGCTGCCTTCCATCATTTTTTTTGCGGCCCTGATGGAGCTTTTGTATCATGTCGGATTCATGGAAAAACTGATCGACGTCTTCGCCCGCATATTCGTCAAGGTGATGGGCATCAGCGGCGCCGAATCACTTTGCGCATCGGCGCAGATATTCCTTGGGATCGAATCGAACCTGACGGTAAGGCCTTACCTGAAAGAAATGACCCGCTCCGAGCTCATGGTGGTCCTCACGACAGGTATGGCCACAATCGCGTCGAGTGTGCTGGGCTTCTACGTCATCATCCTCTCCGGCATCTTCCCGAAGGTGGCAGGGCACCTTATATCGGCTTCGATCCTTCTTGCCCCTGCCGCTATCGTGGCGGCGAAGATGATCATCCCCGAAACGGCCGCCCCGAAAACCCTGGGAAAGGTCGTCAGGGCCGAGTATCAAAAGGCTGCAAGCCCCATCGAGGCGATCATCAATGGCGCCATGACAGGCGTCAGGATGGTCGTCAGCATCGGTGCCCTGCTCATCGCCTTCATAGGGATAGTGGCACTTCTCGATAACGGCCTTATCTACCTGGGCAAGCTCGCTGGCTCTTTCACCGCCGGACCCATCGACCTTTCCCTGAACAGGATCCTCGGTTACGTCTTTTATCCCTTCACGGTGGCCATGGGAGTTCCCCTTGAAGACGCGCCCCAGATCGCACGAATACTGGGTGAGCGCATAGTCATGACGGAGGTCAAATCCTACCAGGACCTGAGCGTTCTCGCGAAAGAAGGCAAGATACTTTATGAGCGGAGCATCTTCATTGCGACATACGCCCTGTGCGGTTTCGCGCACATCCCCTCCCTTGCTATCTTCGTAGGGGGAACATCGAGCCTGATCCCGGAGCGCACAAAGGACATTGCCGCAATCGGCCTGTGGGCGCTCCTTGCCGCCAACCTGGCCTGCTTTATGACGGGCGCCATCGCCGGGATATTCTATACGCCGGGCGGGGGCATCCTCTTCAAACCATAAAGAACAAGTCTCAACTGCTTCAACCGTTTCAGCTGCTTAAGCTGTTAAAAACTTCAATCTTATCTTTTTTTTCTGAAACGTTTGGAACTGTTGAAACGGTTGGAACTATTCCTTCTATTTTTCCTTCTTCACGAAGAACATGAGAACCGCGGCAAGGACCGCAAACCCTATCGCGATGAGGAAAGGGATGAAGAAAGAACCCGTTGCGTCCCTTAAGTACCCGCCCAGCCTGTGGGAAAAGATCGCTCCAGCACCGTAGAAAAAAGTGAAGGCGCCGATCGTCGTGCCCATGATTTCCTTCCTGAAATAATCCCCCCCGCAGGCGCCGTACATGGGGAATGTGGACCCGTAGAACGCCCCCAGGACGGCGATGGATATTATGAGCATGGTCTCGTTCTTCCCGGCCAGGATGACGCCAGCCACCGAGGCTGCAATAAAGAGATTAGAAAATATGATCGTTGTTTTCCTGCCGATCCGGTCGGATATAAAAGAGATAGCGAGAACACCGGCTATCTGCCCCAGACCGTGGGCGGTGGCAAGGAACGACGCTCTCGCATAGGGGAGGCCCAGTTCGTACCGCGCGTAGTCTACCATGAATGTCGTGATTATATAAAGCGTTCCGGCAACGAGCAGGTATGAGAACGCGATGAGCCAGAATTTAGGTATTTTTAAAATTTCCTTGTATATATCCTTCAATCCCGCTGCCTGCCCGGCAGGAGAAGGAGCTGACACCTGCGGCGCCTTTTCGCCCCAGGGCGCGAGCGCGATGTCCTCGGGTTTGCTCTTGAGCAGAAAAGCGTTAACCACCACCATCGCAAGGGCCGCGATACCAAGTATGTACCAGCAATAATGCCAGCTCCAGGCCTTTACTATCATGGGAAAGAACCTTCCCATCGAGGCGAAACCCAGACCGAACCCGGCCGAGAGGATGCCGAGCGCCATCCCCCTTCTGTTCGTGGCAAACCAGCGCTGCACAAGGGTGATGACCGGTGTCCACATGGCCGCTCCGCCGATCCCTGTTATTCCGAAAAATAAAAATGCCTGCCAGAAATCCCGGACCGTTCCCATCAGTATCGCGCCGCCCCCGAGAAATATCCCGAAGAGAGGGATTATCCTCCTGGCCCCCAGACGATCCGTCAGGTACCCCGTGAAGGGTGAAAGACATATATAAGCGAAAAGATAGGCATTGAAGATGTCCCCTCCCTGGGTCCTCGAAAACCCGATGGTGCGGATCATCTCCGGAAGGACTATGCCGTAGCCGAGACGTATGCCGTAATTGATATAAAGATTCACAAAACACACCGCGAGGATGATCCATGCATAGTGGATGATGCGTGATCTCGATGTTTCCGGGCATCCCATATCAACTCCCCCTAAAAAAGTGAACCCATCCACGGGTATGCTGGTACACGGGTAAGAAAACTAAAAAGAAAATCTTTTCCCCGTAAACTCGTCAACTCGTTTACCCGTCTGCCTCAGATCCCCATTTTTACCCTCTTCGTCTCTATGTGCGCCGCAATGCCGTCAACCGCCTTGATATGGTCCGTCTCCACGCTGAGTATGCCTCCTGTCACCTGCGGCAGATCCTCGGTAAGCAGTTTCACAAGGTTCGGCCCGCCCGTTACGGTGGGAACAGGGTTTACATAGGTGTAAAGTCCAAGGGCGAGGGCAAAGACGGCATCGACGGTCGCCTTTTGTTCCATGTATTCGGGCGCGACGGCGGCAACCGGGAGATCGGGAACGGGTACACCCGTGGCACCGGACACTGTGAGCAGAAAATCCGCCAGCCTTCCCGTATCGGTGCAGGTGCCGAAGCTCAACACGGGAGGCACACCCAGGAGATCGCAGACCTTTTTCAGGCCGGGGCCGGCAAGCTCCTTCGCCTCGCCGCTGCAGAGGCCCGCGACCTGCATTGCGCTGTTGCCGCACCCCATGGAGAGGACAAGGATGTCCCTTTTTATGAGCTCTTTCGCCATGCGGACACTGTGGACATCCTGACCGCTGTCCCTGAGGCTCGTGCATGAAACAAGCCCGGCTATGCCGCGGATGCCGCCTGACTGAAGGGCTCCCAGAAGGGGTCCGAGGCTCCCTCCAAGCGCGTCGAGGATGCTCTCCGGGGAAAAACCCACGACGGCCTCGCTCACCGGCAGCCCGACAACGGGCTCAACTGCGCCGTGCCGCACCCTGAAATTATCGATCGCCATCTCCAGAAGCCGTGCCGCCTGCTCCCGGGCCTTCCGGGGGTCGTAATCCACCCGGTCGGTTATGCCCTCGAAGGCGACAAGCTGGCTCACGGGAATGAGTTTGAACTTGTATTTCTCGGCGTATTTGGGGTCGACAGGCATGGAGCAGTTCATGTCGCAGGCGAAAAGGTCCACGCAGCCGCTCGCGAGGACCGCCTCCTGCATGATCCAGTTTCCGGTGAAACCATAGAAAACGTCGTCCATCTCCCACCGCTGGATCATCTCCTGACCCGTTTCGATATTTGCTATTATCCGAAGTCCTTTTGCACCGGCCTGTTTCGCCCTTTCCTGCCACTCGGGTGACCGTGCAAGGCTGACCATGGCAAAACCCAAAAACGGCTCGTGCCCGTTGGGCAGCACGTTGACAAAATCGGGATCCAGGACGCCGAGGTCCACGCGCATCTTATGGGGCCGCGGTATCCCGAAAAGGATGTCCTGGCAGTACTCGTTGACGATCTGGCTCTGGTAGGCCATGGCGATGCCGAGCCGCATGGCCTTGAGCGCCAGGCTGACGTAGTACCCGTCCACGTTGGTAAGACACGAACTGGTCGCAAACATCATCTCACCGTAAATACCTCCGGGGAAGATGCCCAGCCTTTTCCAGGCATCCTTGCGTTCCTTCGGCGCCAGCGTCTCAACGATATAGCTCGGTTCGTCGTACTTCCTGTTGAAGTCGGCCTCAAAATAATTGCACAGGGCAAGGGCAAGCTCATCGTCGTTGTCCACGATTGAAGGGATGTTAAAACGGTCCGCCAGTGCAACGAGCTTCGATGTCTCCTTGATCGAGAAAGGCGCTTCGCCGTTCGCCGCCGCCTTCAGTGTTTTAAGGGTCTGCTCCGTATGGTAGTGGTATGTCGACGCACCCAGCACATTTCTCAGAAGCATCATGCGCATGGCCATCCCGTCCCCGGTAATGCCGCAGACACCGCGCTTGTCCTTCGCGACATCTGCCCTACAGGGCCCGTTGGAACACAGGTCGCACCTGACACCCCCCTGGCAGAAGGGACAGCGCTGGTCGGGGCTCTGGCCCAGCCCCTGGGCCTCGTAGCGGTCCCAGATATTGGTCATGCCGTCCTTTTTGATGCGGTCATAAACCTTCCTGACCGATTCATGATAGGATATCCTGTCCTTTTCCATACGGCCGCCCTCCTCTTTTTTTCTCCTGATTTTGACATTGTAGGATAGGGCGGGAAAGATTGCAAGAGAAGGAGGGTTTTGGTTTCTCTGGTTTGTTCGGTTGTTTACCCAAAGAAACTGAAGAAGCAAGAGAAACGTTTTTTTGTTCTTTATTTGAAACTTAACACCGCCTTATGAACATGCTATATTGATGGAAAGAAAAACGGGAGGGCGTCATGAAGATCGGCGAGATTCAAAAAACAGGAACAGACAGGATCATCGTAACCGTGAAAGAGTTCAAGGGAAAAACCTATGTCGACGTGAGAAACTTCTTCGAGAACGATGAAGGCGAGATGGTGCCGACCAAGAAAGGTATCTCCCTTACGCCGGAAAACCTTGACGAGTTGATCCGCCTGCTTGGCGAGGCCAAAAAGAGCCTGCCGCAGGATAAGTGACCACAGTTATGAACAGGCGGATCAGGGGGCCGCAGGGCCCGCTTCCCTGATAAAGAAAAGCGCAAATTCCTAAAAAACGGGGGCATGGACAACGTGGAACTTTTTTCCGATGACGCGATAACCACGGAAAGGTCTAAAAAGCCGCTCGCCGACAGGATGAGACCACGCTCGCTTGATGATGTCGTCGGCCAGGAGCACCTCCTGGGGGAAGGCAAGCTCCTGAGGGTGCTCATCGAGAAGGGGGACATACCATCCTTTATCTTCTGGGGGCCAAGCGGCGTGGGAAAAACGACGATCGGCTGGCTTATCGGCAGGATCATGAAACTGCCCTACGTGTCGCTCTCCGCCGTGTCCATCGGCATCAAAGAAGTGAAAGAAGTGATCCAGAAGGCAAAGAGCCAGCGGATCATCCTCTTCATCGATGAGTTTCACCGCTTCAACAAGCTTCAGCAGGACACTTTCCTTCCGCACGTTGAGAGCGGCACCATCATCCTCATCGGCGCCACCACGGAAAATCCTTCCTTCGAGATCATCTCTCCCCTGCTCTCCCGGATGCGGGTGCTCACGCTCAAGCCCCTTGCCGCAGCCGATCTTGTGAAGATAGTAGAGAGGGCACTCAGGGATGACGGGGAGTTGAAAAAGGCGTCAATAGCCATCGACGCCAAGACGATCGAAGAGATAGCCTATCTTGCCGACGGCGACGCGAGGCGCGCGCTCAACCTGCTTGAGGTGTGCTATAAAATGGTCAGAGAAGGATCTTCGGAAGGTCTTGTCATCGATCACGACATAGTGCGCGAAGCCTACCAGAAGAAGACGGCCCGCTACGATAAAACGGGGGAGATGCATTATGACCTCATCAGCGCCCTCCATAAAAGCATGCGCGGCTCCGATGCCGATGCCTCTCTCTACTGGCTGGCAAGGATGATTGAGGCAGGCGAGGACCCCCTTTATATCATGCGGCGCATCGTCCGGTTCGCTTCCGAGGACATCGGCAATGCCGACCCTTATGCCCTGACGCTCACCATAAGCGCCACAGAGGCCTTCAAGTTCATCGGCCCACCGGAAGGTTACCTGGCCCTTGCGCAGGCTGTCATATATCTTTCCCTCTGCGAGAAAAGCAATGCCGTATACAAGGCATACGGCGCGGCGGCGAGGGACGCGCGTGACCTCCCCGAATACCCCGTCCCCATGCACATCCGCAACGCTCCGACCAGGCTCATGAATGAGCTTGGCTACGGCGAGGGATACCTATACCCGCACGACCATCCCGGAGGCCTCGTAAAACAGGCATATTTTCCCGGGGAGATGGCTGGCAAGAGATACTATCACCCAACGGACAGGGGCGAGGAAAGACGGCTCCGGGCCTTCATGGACAGGGCGCGTGCCTACCACAAAAAATAAAGACATTTTTAAACCCGCCTTGCCTTTCCCTTGCGTGGTATAATGCTGATTATCCTGTAATTCCTGATGGATACAGTCTATTCTTTAATTTAAGATGACCGCTTTATTCATCAACAAGTCGTTTATTGGTAATTTTTTCTTTGCAAAAAGCAATTATTCATGTATTATTGATTCATGCCTCAATATCAATGGGAAGGACGGACACTGGCGGGCGAAACACGCAAAGGCAGCACAAAGGCGTCGTCCGGCGATACCCTTCGCGCCCTCCTGAGAAAAGAGGGCATCATCCTCACCACTATGACGGAGACGAAAGAAGCGGCAAAACAGCAAAAATACAATCCCCAGAAAAAGATAAAAAACCTCGAGATCCTCCTCTTCACCAGGCAGCTTTCGACGATGATCACCTCAGGGCTCCCCCTTGTGCAATCCCTCGACATACTCGCGAATCAGATCGAGGACGTCAATTTCAAGGGGATCGTCAAAGAGATAAAGGAAAAGATAGAAGGCGGCGCGCGCTTTGCCGACGCACTCAGGGACTACCCCAAGTGTTTTGATGAGCTTTATATAAACCTTGTCGTTGCCGGCGAAGAGGGCGGCCTGCTCGATAACGTGCTCCAGAGGCTGGCCCTCTATATTGAAAAAACTGAAAAACTGAAGAAGAAGGTCAAGTCGGCGATGATCTACCCGATCGCGATCATATTTGTGGCCTTTACCGTCGTTGTTGTCCTCCTGCTCTTCGTTGTCCCCGTCTTTGAAAAGATGTTCAAGGAGATGGGCGCCGAGCTTCCCACCCCTACCCAGGTGGTCATCAACATAAGTCAGATCATTCAGTCGTACTGGTATATCCTTATCGGCGGCATCATCGCCCTCATTGTAGCGCTGAAATATTATTACAAGACCAACAATGGACACCGCACCATAGACCGTCTTATCCTGAAGCTTCCCCTTTTCGGGCTTCTCACCATCAAGGCCTCCGTAGCAAGGGTTACAAGGACCCTCGCGACGCTTCTCATGAGCGGCGTCGCCATTCTTGAGAGCATGGTCATTGTTGCAAGGGTGGCCGGCAACAAGATCGTTGAAGAGGCGCTCGTCGTGGCGCGGGCGCGCATCAGCGAGGGCCGTACCATGGCGGAGCCCCTCGAGCAGGCAGGGATCTTCCCCCCCATGGTCGTCCAGATGGTACAGGTCGGTGAATCAACGGGCGCCCTCGACAGCATGCTCAACAAGATCGCCGATTTTTACGAAGAGGACGTGGATAACATGGTAACCAACCTCACGGCAATGATGGAGCCCATGATCATGGTCTTCCTCGGCGTCATACTCGGCGGCCTCATCGTCGCCATGTACCTGCCGATCTTCAAGCTCGGGCAGGCAGTCGGATAAAAAAAGTTCCAGCCGTTTGAGCCGTTCCAACTGTTCCAACCGCGAAAAGCCAAAAAAGATCTGGGGTCTTTAACGATTGGAACAGCTGAAACTGTTTACGCCTGACGCTTCACGTTTCACGGTTTCTAAAGCACTTTACGGTTTCACACCTTACGCTTTACGGCCTATTGAACGGCTGGAACGGCTGAAACTTTTTTACCTGCCTTCGAGCTTTGCCGTCATACCCAGATCGTTTATCATCTCCAGATCATTTGCCGTGTCCCTGCCGAGGGTCGTGAGGTAGTTGCCCGTCATGAGGGAGTTGCACCCGGCAACTATCGCCAGCGGCAGGAGCTGCCTCAGGTTCTTCTCCTTTCCTCCGCAGAGCTTGATGTCCTTGTCGGGCAGGATGAAGCGGTAGAGGGCGACGGTAAGGAGGATCTCCATCGGCGCAAGGGGGGCTATGCCTTCAAGGGGCGTCCCGGGAATGGCGTTGAGTATGTTGATGGGTACGGAATCAACGTCAAGTTCCCTCAGGGTCATTGCCATCTCGACACGCTGCGCCATGGTCTCACCGAGGCCGATGATCCCGCCGGAGCAGACGGTAAGGCCTGCCTCACGCGCGTTCTTTACCGTCTGGATGTCTTCTTCATAATCATGGGTGGAACATATCTGGTCGAAAAAACTCCGCGATGTTTCCAGGTTGTGGTGGTAACGGTAAAGACCGGCATTCCTGAGATCGCCCGCCGTTTTTTTGTCGAGCATCCCCAGGGACGCGCAGGATAAGGCACCCGACGCATTGATAAGACCGATGGCACGGTAAATGGTTTCCCACTCCCCGGCTGTCGATACCCTCGTGCCGCTCGTGACGATGCTGAACATGTGGGCACCGTTTTCGTGCGCCTCGCGGCCTTTCTCCCCTATCTCTTCTGCTGACATCAGGGGGTAAACAGGAGCCTCGGTATGATAATGGCCCGACTGGGCGCAGAATCTGCAATTCTCCTGGCATACGCCGGATTTGGCGTTGACGATCCCGCAAAGGCTCACCGCGCTGCCTTTGAAATGCTCCCTTATCTTCGATGAGCAAGCCATGAGCATGAAGGGGTCCTTCTGCCCTTCTTTATACAGTCCCATGGCCTCTTCAACTGAAATATCTTTTTTCTTTACGGCCTTGCCGGTAAGTTTATCAAAAAGAGGGTTCATTATGACATCTCCTAAGTAAGATACGGTTCCAGGTTCAACGTTCCAGGTTCAAGGGAAAAATAAAGACACTTCGTGAGCAATCCGGTGATCATTTTCTCACTTCAAGTTTAACACTTGAAACTTGAAACGGTGTGCTCATTTACATTAACATTAATGAAAGGTCTTTTTCCATTCCGTTATATCTTTCAGGGCAGTTTCAATGGCCGCTTCCTTGTTCTTTTTGGAATAGCCTTCCAGGAGCCCGAAATTGACATTCATCGGCTGAAAATGTTTGTTTTCCGTTGTCAGGTAACGGATGAGCGCGCCCACGCAAGTTGTTGCCGGCGGCGGTTGAAATTCCTTTCCGGCGGCGGACAACAGCGCCGAGATCCCCGCCATGAGACCCATCGCCGTCGATTCAACATATCCTTCCACGCCGGTCAGCTGTCCCGCGAAAAACACACGAGGCATCACTTTTGACTGCAGTTTTTCGTTCAGGATCAAAGGCGCATTGATGTAAGTGTTCCGGTGAATGCTGCCATGCCTGAGGAACAGGGCGTTCCTGAGCGCCGGGACCATCCTGAAGACCCTCTCCTGCTCCGGGTATTTCATCTTCGTCTGGAAACCGACCATGTTGAGCATACTCCCCGAGGCATTCTCTTTCCTGAGCTGCAGCACGGCATACGGTCTCCTTCCGTCCGTCGGATCGACAAGGCCTACGGGCTTCATCGGCCCGTAGGTAAGGGTCTTTCTCCCCCTTTCCGCGAGCACCTCCACCGGCAGGCATCCTTCAAAGTAGGATGTCTTTTCGAAGTCTCTGAGGTCGACGCGCTCTGCGCTGATCAGCGCGTCATAGAAATTATCGTACTCATCCTTCGTAAGAGGACAGTTCAGGTAGTCTCCCCCGCCCTCTTTTGAATACCGCGACGCATAGAAGGCCCTGTCGTGATCGACGCTCCGCGCGTCAATGATGGGGGAAATGGAATCGAAGAACGAGAGGTTCTCTTCGCCCGTCAGGACCCCTATCTCACTGGCGATCGGCCCGCTTGTGAGGGGGCCCGTTGCAACTATAACGGTGCCTTCCGGTATCTTTTGCGCCTCCTGCCTGACAAGGCGGATGGCGGGGTCATCCTGTGTCATTTCAGTGAGCCGCCGCGCAAAGCGCTCCCTGTCCACCACGAGGGCCTTGCCGCCGGGTATGGCCGACCCGTCGGCTGCCTCGATAACGATGGAGGAGAGCCTGCGCATCTCTTCCTTGAGGAGTCCGTGGGCGTTGGACAATTCTTTCGATTTCAGCGAATTGCTGCAGACAAGCTCCGCGAGACAGTCTGTGTGATGGGCCGGCGTGCTGACAACCGGGCGCATCTCGTAAAGAACGACACTGCCTCCCATGCGGGCGATCTGGTGTGCGGCCTCTACACCAGCAAGACCGCCGCCTATTACCGTGATTTCCATCCGCAATCCTTGCGAAGACAGAAGAGGTTTTTCCTGAATGAGAAAAGGGTGGGCGCACCGCACACCGGGCATTGCCCTTCCACCGGTTCCCTGTTCGTTGCAAATGAACATTTCGGGTATTCGGAACAACTGACAAACTTCTTCTTCATTTTTGAGGTCTTTTCAACGAGCTTGCCGGGACAGCCTTCCAGGGGACAGGAATAACCCAGGGAATAGGCCTGTGTGTGCTTACATTCTGGATAGTTGCTGCATGCCAGGAAACGGCCGAACTTTCCCTTTTTCTCGATGAGCTTCCCCTGGCATTTCGGGCAGATCCCCCTGGCCTCGCTTTCAACAATGGTTATCTTTCCGTCACCGCCGACCTTGACGTTCTTCTTGTTCTTGCACTCCGGCTTCCCCGAGCAGACCAGGTATTCACCGCTCTTGCCCCAGCGCAGAAGCATCTTCTTCCCGCATTTATCGCAGTCGATGTCTGTCTCTTTTTCCTCTTTTTTGAGGCTCTTCATCTGCTGTTGGGCGCCCTGCAGTTCACCCTCAAAGGCGCTGTTGAACTTTTCCAGCGACCTTGCCCAGTCTTTTTTCCCGTCCTCGATCTCGTCGAGCCTTGCCTCCATCTTTGCCGTAAAGCCCACGTCGAGCACCATGGGGAAAAATTGGGACAAAAGTTTGTTCACTGTCCTTCCAAGAGGCGTTGGTACGAGTCTCCCCTTTTCCCTGTTCACATAGTCGCGCTCCTGAACGGTGCTGACGATAGTGGCATACGTCGACGGCCTGCCGATGCCTTTGCTTTCAAGGGTCCTGATGAGGGACGCCTCGGAAAAGCGCGGAGGAGGACTGGTGAAGCGCTGCTCCATTACAGTGTCTTTCAGGTCCACCTTCCATCCTTTCGCGACCGGGGGGAGACTGCTTTCGGCTTCTTCGTCTTCCCCGACCTCTTCATAGATCCTTGTGAAACCGTCAAAGAGCACATCCGTACCCCTGGCAACAAAGACGTATTCGCCTGCCGAGGCGTCCACCGTTTTTGTCTCCACCTTCTTCTGGGTCATCTGCGACGAAACGAAACGTTTCCAGATGAGATCGTAGAGGGCGAAAAGCTCTTTGTCCAGGTAGGGCTTCACCTTTTCAGGCGTGAACAACACGGATGTGGGGCGTATCGCCTCGTGCGCGTCCTGGGCGCTTTTCTTGTTGCGGTAGAAATTAGGTTTCGCGGGGATGTACTGGTCCCCGAAGCTTTTCTTTATGAACTCCCGCGCCTCACCGACAGCCTCCATGGAGACCCTCACCGAATCGGTCCTCATGTAAGTGATGAGCCCCACCGGCCCTTCTTCACCTATATCGATGCCCTCATAGAGCCTCTGGGCAAGCATCATCGTCCGCTTCGGGGAGAACCTGAGCATCCGCGACGCCTCCTGCTGGAGTCTGCTCGTGATGAACGCGGGCTGCGGGGAGATGTTCTTCCCCTTCGTTTCCACCCTGGTCACAATGAAGTCCCTGCCGGCAACGTAATCCTTGATGGAAGCGGCCTCCTCGCCGGAACGTATCTTTATCTTATCAGCACCCTTTCGTTCCAGCGTCGCCGTAAAGGTCTCTCCCGTCGGAAGCGCGAGGATTGCGTCTACGACCCAGTATTCCTCCCTGACAAACCCTTCGATCTCCGCCTCGCGGTCACAAACAAGGCGAAGGGCCACCGACTGGACCCTCCCGGCTGAAAGTCCGTAACTCACCCTTTCCCACAGAAGGGGACTTATCTTATACCCCACGAGACGGTCAAGGATGCGTCTCGCCTTCTGAGCATCATATTTTGCAGGATCAAGCCTGCTGGGGGATTTCATGGCATCAAGGACACCCCGCTTTGTGATCTCGTGGAAAAGGACGCGTTCTATCCTGTCTTCCTTCCCCAGGACCTCTGCCACATGGAAGGCTATAGCCTCCCCCTCGCGGTCCGGGTCAGACCCGATGAGGATCCTGTCCGCCTCTTTTCCCGCCTTTTTTATCTCGTCGACAACTTTCGATTTTCCTTTCAGAATGTGGAAATGCGGTTTGAAGCCCTCTTCGACGTCTACGCCGAGCTTGCTCTTCGGCAGGTCCTTGATATGGCCGTATGTCGCCTTTATGATGAAATCCTTTCCGAGGTACTTTGAAAGCGTTTTCATCTTCGTCGGCGATTCGACTATGAGCAGTGACTTTCCCATCTGTTTCTCCTTGTATTCACAGCCGGAGAGCTATCAAGCGTCCCCGGATGCCCTACCTTCGTATGAAAAACCCTCCCGGCATTTCCTCCACGACGTTCTTCATCGTCAGTCTCGTAAGCACCGACATAACCTCTCTCGTATCCATATCGCTTCTTTCTATTACCTCATCTGCATGGACTTTTTCAAATCCTATCAGAGAATAGACCTTCTTTTCCTCATCCGCAAGACTTACCGCTTCCTGCTTCGCCGGGAGAGAGATGCCCGGGAAACATGTCGAAAGGACATCCCCGATGCCGTCGACGAGTTTTGCGCCTTCCTTTATGAGCCTGTTGGACCCCGCATGACCTTCACGGAAAACGCTCCCCGGCACCGCCATGACCTCCCTGCCATAATCGAGGGCAAGCCGTGCGGTGATGAGGGACCCGCTGCGGCCTGATGCCTCCACCACGAGGACCCCCCTTGACAGCCCCGCTATGATCCGGTTCCGCTCCGGAAAATGGCGGGGAACCGGCGGTTCACCGGGCCCGTATTCCGTCAGGATCAGGCCTTCCCGGCCAATTTTCTCAAAAAGGATGCCGTTTTCAGGCGGATAACAGATGTCCAGCCCGCATCCCAGCACCGCTACCGTCTTCCCGGCGCCCGTAAGGGCCCCTGCATGGGCGGATGTATCGATACCCCGCGCGAGGCCGCTCACTGTAGTGATCCCGGCGGATGAAAGCGCCTCCCCGGCCTTCCGCGCGAGGTTCATGCCCTCCCGGGATGCCTTACGCGACCCCACGACGGCAAGCGCCAGCGGCCCCGGGAGCAGCACTCCTTTCTGGTAGAGGACGACGGGCGCGTCAGGTATGTGCCTGAGCAGTTCCGGGTAATCATCATCCCTTATGGTGATAACCCTGGCCCCGATCTTTTCAAGGGACTCCAGGTCCCTTTCTATCCCCTTCCAGTCGTTGAAACGTGCTGCGATCCCGGCGGGGGCCGCAGCGGGTCCCCTCCCGGGCTTAAAGAGGGACTCCACGTTCTCAAACATCTCGCAAAGCTGGCGTTTCGCGAGGCGGTCAAGGCCCCTGATGCGGGAAAGCGCTATAAGGGCCCTTTTCTCATCCATTTCGTTCCTTCACTGTTTCCCGCTTTCTTTTTTCCAGAGCATTGAAGAATAATGGGAAAGCGAGGCGTAGAATTCCCGTGCCATGAGGGACCTCGAAAGGCCGTCGCGCCACCACTTGTCCCTCTGGAAATATGTGACCTGTACGGGTTTGATCATGTAAAAGACCGCATCCCCGCTTCGGGATGAATCATATATATAATGATATCTGCGGGAGGCATATTCCGGCACGACGACTATCACCTTTTTCGCTCCCGATGCCTTGAGCTTTTCCTTGAGCGCGTTTGTCCCCGCGGTCCCGTCCGGACCTGGATCGATACCCTTGATGATGTTCTCCTTGACCCCGCGCGCTTTTGCCATGCGCGAAACGAATTCCGTTATGTTCGTTCCCAGTATTTTATCATCCTCTATGTACACGGCCTTGCCATTGCCGGCGAAATACTCCCTGAACGCCTCGGCGTAGAGATCTCCCTTTTTGTCCTCCGCGAAACGCGGCACGAAAAGGGCATCGGCAGGAACGATCTTGTCTTCATACCTGAACTGTTTTGCCATGAACTTCAGGCTCATGGGGTGCATAAGAACGCCCGCCAGTACCATGACAACGACAAGAATGCCGATGATGCACCCGCAACCCGCCTTTCCTGTGCTGCCCATGACCCCCTCCTTTTCACCGGCCGGGCCGGGCGATGCCGGCCCGTTTCCTGCATGTTTCATTTTTTATTGTCCCTGCCGTATTCGTAGAGAATGACGGAGAGAACGATAAGCGGCGTTGTTTCCGTCCTGAAAATGTTCTCCCCCAGGGTGCAGGTGATGAAGCCTTTCTCTCTGAGCCATTCCACTTCGGTTTCGTCGATGCCGCCTTCAGGGCCTATGACCACACAGACGGTTTCATTGGTCCTTACCGAAAAGACGTCCCTTAAGGTCGTGTGTCTTTCCTTTTCGTAGAGGGCCACCCGCTTCTCAATATCCTGCGCAAAGGTCATTATGCCCCGAAGCGGCGTCGGGGCTGCTATATCGGGTATGGTGAACCTCCCCGACTGGCGCGAGGCCTCTATGGTTATCCTTTTCCACCGCTCGATCTTCTCCCTGCCCTCATCATCGAACTTAACGACGGTCCTTTTAAAGAGTGTCGGCACTATCCTGTCAACGCCCAGCTCCGTTGCCTTTTCAACAAGCCAATCCATCCTGGGGCCCTTTATGGGGCTCACGCAGAGGGTCGCCTTAGGTCTTTTTTCCTCCGGATTGTGGACCACGTCAAGGATCTGGAGGTATATCTCCCTTCCCTTTATGCTGCCTATGGTACAGCGGTAAAGATAACCCTTTCCATCGATGAGGTCTATCCTGTCGCCGGGGTTCTTCCTCAGAACGCTGACGATATATTTATGCACCTGTCCGGCAAGGAGCGCCATTCCGTTCTTTATCTTCAGTTTGTCAACATATACTCTTCTTGTTTCCATGGCCGTCCTTTATGATATTTTAAAGAACTTCGCCTCGTAAAGACGGTGGAATTCACTCCAGCGGTCATCCGCCATGTTGTCCCTCATGTGTTCCCTGACACCCATCACCCTGGAGTCCAGATTGTCCAGATAGTGCACTATGAGGGCCTCGGCGAACATGGGCTTTTTTGGGGAGCCCCACTGTTCAAGCCCATGGTGGCTCACGATGATATGCGTGAGAACATCGGCGAGAGAAGAGGGGAACCCGTCGATGCGGCGAATGAGGTCCTCCAGAAGCATGACGCCCAGGGTTATGTGGCCAAGCAGCCTTCCGCGGTCGGTGAACTTGAAGCCTTTCAACATGTCAAGCTCCTCGATCTTGCCCACATCGTGAAGTATGCTGCCGGTTATGACAATGTCCCGGTCGCCGCCTATGAGCTCAGAGACGGCCGCAGACATTTTCGCGACAGAGAGGGAATGCTCGAGAAGACCTCCGGGATGGACATGGTGGACACCTGTTGATGCAGGATAGGAGAAAAACCTGTCCAGAAGTGGTTTATCGGAGTTGAAGGCGTTTAAAAGCCTCTTGAGATGGTCATTCGTAAGACCTTCAACCATCGTAAAGTATTCGCTTTTCATCTGGTCCGGCTTTTTATCGCTGCCTGAGAAGAAATGCGCGAAGTCATCTGCGGTGACATCCTCGCCGGTCTTGCGGATATCCGTGACCGTAAGCTGGAGCTTGTTGTTGTATTCCTTGGGGGTTGCCGTGACTGCAACAACATCCCCTTCGTCAAAATATCTTCCCAGTTCCTTCGCCCTGTCCCATATCCTGCCCTCGATGGTCCCCGTTGAATCCTTCAGGTTGACCACGATGTACATTTCGCCATTCTTCTTGGTATAGTTGCCTTTCCCTGCGACAATGAAGTGGTCTTTCACTTCCTTTATCGTCTTGCTGATGTCCCGGACAAAAACTTTTTTGTTCATCTGGCCCCCTTGAAATGATCATAACCCCGCCCGGGCGCCTCCACCTCGCTCCCGTTCCTTAAAAGCCTGACCCCTTTTCCTGAGACGACCTCCCCGATGACTGTGATCTTAAAACCTTTTTGCACCATACTGCTGACAGCGTCAAGCTTCCCCCGGGGAAAGGTAAAGAGCAACTGGTAATCTTCCCCGCCGGCAAGGGCCAGGCTTTCAAGGCCGTCTCGCCTTAAAGTGCGGGGCATGGGGACATCCTCCCAATGGATGCAGGCCTGCTTTTTGCTTTCCTCCATCATCCTGGAAAGATCGATGATGAGCCCGTCACTTATGTCCATCATCGCGTCTGTTATATCATTTTTAACAAGCTCCTTCCACAGTTCGTAAGGAGGCCTTGGGCTGAGAAAGCGCCTGATGAAGCTGCCTGCGCCTTTTCGCGGCGCGCGCTCCTTGAGGAGTCTAAGACCATATGCGGCTTCGCCGAGCCTGCCTGTGACGGCGATGAGATGCCCTGTCCTCGCTTTGTCCCTGCCGAAGTATCTTTTGGAAACCATTTTTCCGATGACGCTTATGTCGATAAAGAAATCTCCCTTCGTGGCGGTCGTGTCGCCGCCGATGAGCACGGCCCCGAACTCCCGCGCCACCATGTCCATACCTCTGTAAATCTTGAGGACGTCCCCTGACGAGAGCTTCTCCGGGATACCCATGGTCACAAGAAAGAAGAGCGGCCTTGCCCCCATTGCAAGCGTGTCGGAAATGTTGGAATAAAGCGCCTTCTTGCCGAGATGGCGGGGGTCCATGAAGGAAAACTCGAAATGGACATGTTCCACCATCGCATCCTGGACAAAGACGTACTGCCCTTCCGGCAGACCGGCAACCGCACCGTCATCGCCGATGCCCCTCACAATAGTATTACTTTTCCCGGCAAATTTACGGATAAGACCGATCAATCTGTTTTCCGATATTTCCATGACGGAAGAACATCATAACCCAGAGGGAGGATGGTTGCAACCGTTTAAGCCGTTTCAGTGTTTGAAAAACCGTGAGTTGTGAAACGTGAGGAATGCATCCAGATCATAATCCCGCATTACATCTTACCCCTCAAGTCTTTTCAAGCTTTTCACGGTTTTACAAAATGGTTTTTTTATTGCTCTTTCATCCCTATCGTGTTACTTTAATAATATTCGTATGCACAATGGAAGGGATACGCTTGTTTTTATTCATTGGGCATATATTTTTTGTCCTGTCATGGCACGATAAAATTTTAAGTAACACATTCAACAAGAGCTGCCGCCGTTCTTTTCTCCGACGAGAAACCCGGAAGGCCTTGCAGTTATGACGGGAGCACGACGGGGCGAAAACCTTGCCCCGCGGCGAACGTCCTTACGACCCATCCGTGAGATGCCATACATTTCGAGGCCATCGGCAGGATCGGTTGCGGCGTGCTCAATGATTTTGGAGGCCTGACATGCATTTCATGAGAACATTGCTCCTTTTTTTTCTTACAGTGATCATCATGATCCCTATCTCCGTCATGGCGGACAATGAAAGTTCCTCCTCGAAAGAAAACAAAACAGCAAAAAGGGTTGGCGATGAACAATCCGCGTACAAGGTCTATCAAATGCCGGGTATTACCGTAACGGCCACAAAAACTCAGACGCCGATTGAATCCATGCCGGTCACCGCCTATTCGGTGGGAAGGGAAGAGATCGAAAGCCAACCGGAATACGGCAGGGACAACTACGGTGAACTGATAAAGGACCTGCCCGGGGTGCACGTGGCCCAATCGGCCCTTACAGCCCCTCCCTGGATAAACCTCCGGGGCACCGGGTACTTTGTGGGGAGAACGCTCTACCTTATCGATGGAATGCCCGTTGCATCATCAACCACCCCCATGCTGACAACAGCCATAAATAACAACGACATTGAACGGATCGACGTGGTCCTCGGCCCCTCTTCGGCCCTGTACGGGGCAAATGCCTCTGGAGGGGTGGTCAATATCATCACCCGCAGGGGTGAAACCGACACCGGGGCAAAAGCGGTAGTATCGTATGGAAGCCAGAACACCTTCCGTCCAAATACGACAATCGGCAACCGGAACGGCAATTTCCATTATTACCTGTCCTATTCGGGAGATTATTCGGACGGTTTCAAGAACATTCCCGCAAGCGGCATGGTCGAACTCTACAGGCTCGGGAAAAAAGGCGAGCTTTCCAGCGCGACCCTTGAAGACGCGAATTACGACAACACGTATTTCTCCGGCAAGATCGGATGGGAAAGCAAGACCGGCGCCGGCATATGGGTAGGGTACAATTACGCGCAGATCTATATAACCGGCGGCCAGACGAACATGATATCCCTCGACAACGGCAGGGAAGGCGTTGGGCAGTTCAGGTTCTACACACCCATCGGAGATCTCATGAAGGTCACCTTCTCCCTGGGGCACCAGTTCTGGGACAGACCGTCCAAACAGAACTCAGGGCTGACGTACACGGTGAACACAAACAGGCTGGTCCTCAATGCAACAGAAAGATATTCCAACGAATCCATAATCGAAAGGGTCCCGGCCGAACTGCAGACAGACTTCTATTTGGGGAAGAACAATATACTTACCCTTGGGGCCTTCTACAGCACGGAAAGGCTTAAGACGGAGAACAACAACTGGCGCACCGGCGCTCCCCTGTCCTGCAGCGTGTATAATACCGACCAGTTCGCTCTGTATGCGCAAGACCAGATGTTCTTTTTTGATAACAGGCTTTCCGTTCTTTTCGGAATGCGCTACGACCGGTGGGAATACCACGACATTTACGACAGTTCCTCCACCCCCCAGAGACCGGATGGTTTCTCGAAGGACATAATCACCTACCGCGGCGGCGCCAAGTACAAATTCAACGACATCTTTTCCCTGAAAAGCTCAGCGGGCACGGCCTTCTGGCCGGGCTCGGCTGTCTGGTTCTTCACGAACACGAATACCGGCACAAACAGGAGCGAGGCAAACCCGGGCCTCAAACCCGAGAAGACCTGGATGGCTGACCTCGGGCTTGAGGTCAGTCTGAAGAGAACGGACACGTTCTTCAGCATAACGCCATATTATGGCGAGATAACGGACATGATCGCGTACCGGTACGACAATCACCCCACCCTTGCCGGTGTTACGATAAGGCGCACCAGCAATATCTCCGATGTTCAGATCTACGGGGTCGAACTGCTCCTCAACCAGAAGATCACAGACCACCTCTCCTTTGTGGGCAGTCTGACGTTCAACCACTCCGAGGTGGTGCGCGACCCCGTGAACGAGGGGAACCAGGTGAGCAATTCACCAGAATATTTCGGCTCGGCAAGCATACGCTACATGAACCCGTCCCTAGTGAACGGAACCGTCACCCTGCGCCTTTCTCACGGCAGGTACTACAACAACGATAATGAACGTCTCCCTTATTATTACATGAAGCCATACGAGGTTCTCGATCTCAAGTTTTGGCGCGACTGGGAGATCGCCGAAAAGACCTTCCTCACAACAGCGGTTTCCGTTGACAATCTCTTTGACAGGGAATATGAAACGGAGTATTACACGGTGAGCCCGGGGAGGATGATCATGGGAACGCTGGGAATAAAGAGGCTTTTTTGACAGAAAAAGGGGGCAAAGGCCTGTAATGACGTGTAGGGAACAGAGATTCGCCGCTGGATATGCGATCAGGCCCCGGTTGATCACCCTGTCCATCCTTTTGTGTTTCCTCCTTTGCCCCTTCTGTGCGTCGGGTGGGAGCACGCTGACAATCGGGGTCGGCAGGGACCTTTACGAAGGTCCCGAGAGCGAAACGTACATCCATGGCAGTACCAACGTATGGGAGGCGCTCACCATTCTCGACGGCAATCTCGAGCCTGCCGGCTGGCTCGCCGAGAGCTGGAGGATGCAAGACGGCGGCAGGACATGGGTCTTCCGCCTGCACCGCGGCGTTCGCTTTCACAATGGTAGTCTCCTTACCGCCGCCCACGTCGTCGCGAACATGGAAAGAAGGATGAAGCATCGCCGTTTCGACCCGCGGGGAGACCTCAGGGAGGTCATCTCCGTAAAGGCAAAGGGCGAACTCAATGTGGTCTTTCGCCTTAAAAGGCCCCTGCCGTTCTTTCCCGCCCTCATGGCATATTACGGGAGCCCCATCTTCCACCCCGGTGTTTTCGATGCAAAGGGGAGGATCACGCGGCCTGTCGGCACCGGGCCATTTCGCCTCGGGAAGGTAAAGCCCGGGGAGACCATAGAGCTTTTCGCCTTTGACGGTTACCGGGGAAAAAAGCCCGCCTTCCAGCGGGTCATGATCCGTGACATCCCCGACGCACAGACCAGGGTGTTCGCACTCATAAGGGGCGAGATCGACGCAATAATAGATGTGGGCGGCATTCTTCCTTCACAGATCAATGAACTCAAGGCAGGGCGGGACATCGAGTTGAAGCGCGCACAGCTCGCCATGACCCACTACCTGATGATGAACTGCCGGCGGCCGCCCTTTGACAACGTTGGAGCCAGGCTGTGGCTCGCGGGACGCATCGACAGGAAAAGACTTGTCGACAAACTCATGGAAGGGACAGGCATAGTCGCCGGCGAGTTCTATTCACCCCTTGCGCGAAAATGGGCCCCGCATGACAGGGCCCTCCGGTCGGCCCCTGAGGCCAAAAAACCTGCCCCCCTGCCGAAAATCCCAATCGTCATTCTCCTGCACAGCAATTTCCAGCAGCGCCTTCCATATGACCTTATCGCCCAGGTGATAGCCCAGACTCTCAGGGAGGAGGGTTTCGAGCCGCGCATAGAGATAAAAGAAACGGGCGCTTTCCAAGAAGCCCTTAAAAAGGGTGAATTCCACCTGAGCATCCAGCCGAGGAACCTTCTCACGGGGGACCCCGATTTCTACTATTCCTCGAACATATCGAGTTCCTCCTTTCGAAACACGGGCTTTACGGACCCGGAGGCTGACCGGCTCATCGACCTTGCCCGGCACGAGACGGGTCAGCAGAAGCGACGCCGTATATATGACCGGCTGGCATCGATCATGGCCGCGAATATGCCCATGATACCGCTGTATCATGAGGTTGCCCTGTATGCCCACCGGAAGGACGTCGAGGGCCTTACCATGGACGCGGTGTTCAGGCCGGACCTGGCCGCCGCCCGCCCGTCGGGAGGAAGCGTCAGATGAATTTTCTTTCCAGCTCTAACATGGTACCGCACTCTCCAGACAAACGGAGCGCACACAAATGACAGGGCGTGCCACCTTCAAACTTCTTGCACTTGTGCCCGTCCTTCTCGGGGTCTCTGTTATCACCTTCTCCCTTATGTACATGGCGCCGGGAAACCCCGCAGATATACTCATGCGCGCTTATGAAGAAGCGCCGGCCCAGGAGTCCGTCCAGGCATTCAGGTCTCATTTCGGGCTGGATGACGGCCCGTGCACGCAGTATGTAAAGTGGTTGTCAAGGGTCCTGCGCGGAAACCTCGGCGTCTCATTCAAGACCGGAGAGTCCGTGCAGGCGAAGATCATTGACCGCCTCCCCGCGACATTGGAACTGGCGGGCGGCGCCTTTCTCTTCATGGTCCTTGTGTCCATTTCCTTCGGGATAACGGGGGCACTCTGCAGGGGGCGCCTGCCGGACAAGGGGATACATATCCTCACTGTGCTGGCCACATCTGTTCCCGCCTTCCTGCTGGGACTGGTCCTGCTCTATGCCTTCGGTGTCCTGCTGAACGTCCTGCCGGTGACGGGGCGCATCGGCCCAGGCTCCTTCCTCCTGCCTGTTGTCACCCTTGGCCTTGCCGCTTCCTGCGTCTACGGAAGGACCCTGAGGGCCATTATCATCGATGTCATCGAACAGAATTATGTTAAACAGGCATACGCCATGGGACTTTCGACGCGGAGGATCATCACCGGGTATATCATGAAGAACGCAATGCTTCCCCTTGTCACTCTGTACGGAATGAGCATGGGGCATCTTCTGGGCGGGGCCGTGATCGTGGAATCTATCTTTTCCTGGCCCGGGGTCGGAAAGATGGCCCTGGAAGCCATAATGTCCCGCGATTATCCCGTTGTCCTCGGATACGTCCTCTTTATGACCGTTGTCTTTACCATGTCGAGCCTTGCCGTTGACATGGCATATCGCTTTCTGGATCCCCGCGTTCAGGAAGGCATAGGTTACGATCCTGGAGGCGATGGTGTTTAGGCGCGTGTTGCACAGCAGGCTGGCCCTCGCAGGCATTGCCATCGTTGCGCTCCTTGTAATGCTGGCGGCGTTCGCCCCTGTACTGGCACCGCACGATCCATACGGCATCGATCTCGACAGGCGGCTTGAGGGGCCATCTCCAAAATACCCTCTTGGCACCGACGCCCTTGGCAGGTGTCTTCTCTCACGCCTCCTTTACGGGGCGCGTACAACCATAGGAGCGGCCTTCGCGGTATTCACCGCCGTACTGGCCATGGGTGTTCTCATCGGCATTGTGTCGGGCCTCGCGGGCGGGATAACTGATGCAGTGATCATGCGGGTAGTGGATGTATTTCTCGCTTTCCCCTCGCTTATCCTTGCCGTCGCCGTCGCCGGGTTCATCGGGCCCTCGCTCTTCGGTGTCCTTGTCGGCGTCGCCTCCGTGTGGTGGGCGGGATACGCCCGTTTCATTCGGTCGGCGGTGCTGACCGCCAGGCAGAAGGAATACGTGGAAGGCGCCCGCGTCGCCGGCACGCGGGGGATAAGACTGGTTTTACGCTACATCGTGCCCCAGGTAGCGGCTCCGATCATTGTCCTTGCCGCCATGGAGATGCGCTGGGTCCTTCTGGCAACCTCGAGCCTCAGCTTCCTTGGGCTCGGCGTACAACCGCCAATGCCCGAATGGGGAGCGATGCTGAGCGACGCGCGCCATTATATCTTTTCCAGCCCCCGCATGATGATCGCGTCGGGCGCGTCCATTTCCCTGGCGGTACTGGGCTTCAATCTCCTCGGAGAGGGGCTCAGGGACGCGCTGCAGGTAAAACAGGCGAGGCGAAGATGACAACGATACTCGAGGCGAGGTCCCTTTCAGTCCATTATCAGACGCCTGTGGGGGCGGTAAAGGCGCTTGACCACGCGAGCTTTTCCCTTGGGGAAGGCGAGATCCTCGGCATGGTCGGACACAGCGGTTCCGGCAAGACCACGGCGGCCTGTGTTATCGGAGGTTTTCTGGAAAAGAACGGGCGCGTGGAAAACGGTGAGGTCCTTTTCAGGGGTGAGAATATCCTTTTCCTCCCGTGGAGGCGGAGGCGAAGGATCCTGGGGAAGGGCATCTTCCTGATAATGCAAAACAGCGCGTCCGCCCTGAACCCGACCAGACGCGTCATCGCCCACGTAGCCGACGCCTGTTCATCCGGGGAGGCGATCATGGGCAGAAAGGCTGTGTCAAAGGCCTGTGCCCTCCTCGAACGTGTAGGCATCGGGAAAGACAAACAAACCCTGTTTCCGTTCCAACTGAGCGGCGGCACGAAACAGAGGGTCCTTATTGCCATGGCGCTGGCCCTCAGGCCTGCCGTACTCATTGCCGACGAGCCCACAGCCGGACTCGATGCCATAAACCAGGCAACGGTCCTTGACCTTTTCGGCACACTGAAGGAGGAGTCGGTCGCTTCAGTCATCCTCATCACCCACGATCTCAGGGTCCTCACAGCAATAGCCGACAGGATCGCGGTCATGTACCGCGGCGCCCTTGTCGAGACCAGCAACACGGCCGACATCATTTCGAAACCGGTACACAGGCACACACAGGAGCTCGTTAATGCCATGAAAACGATCCACGGGTCATAAGGAGGCATCATTTGAACCCGATCTTATCGGTTCTTGATCTTGAAAAGACCTATCGGCAGTCTCTCGCCGCGCGCGGCGAGGAAAAGTTGCACCGCGCCCTGTCCGGGGTGACCTTCGAAGTGGATCGCGGCGAATCTCTCGGGATCTTCGGTGAAAGCGGCGCGGGAAAGACCACGCTTGCCCGGTGCATCCTGGGGCTAGCCGAACCGTCCTCAGGCAAGGTCCTCTTCAAGGGGGAGAAGATCGAAAGCCGCAACAAAATGAAACTTAGGGACATCAGAAAAAGCATACAGGTCATATGGCAGGACCCGTTGATATATCTGAATCCCTACATGAGGGCCGGGGAGATCGTCGAAGAACCGTTGATCAACTACCAAAATGGCAACAGGGCGGGTCGCAGGGGGCAGGTGAACGGGCTCTTTGAAATGGTAGGTCTGTCACGGTCCTTCAAGGGGCGCTACCCCCACGAGATGAGCGGCGGCCAATGCCAGCGCCTGGCCATCGCGAGGGCCATCGCGCCCGGGCCCGAGCTGCTGATATGCGACGAGGCGGTCTCGAGTCTGGACTCCCCCATGCAGATCCAGATCCTTCAGCTTCTGAAGTCCATTCACTCGGAAAATGGGCTGACGGTCATTTTCATCTCTCATGACCTTGCCCTCATAAGATATTTTTGCAACCGCATCGTTGTCCTCCACGAGGGAAAGGTTGCCCGTGTCGGCAGCATGGATGAGCTTATTGCACATCCGCCAAATCCCCGTATAGAAGAACTTGTCCTCTACGCGCAACATTTCATGAAAAACGGGAGGTTGGCACATCAATGAAAAAAGATGCCGGAAAGGAACCGCTTATCAGTCCTGATGCTCTCAGGGGATACTGGGAAAGAAAAGCGAAAAGGTACCCCCTGCCTTTCGATAAGGGCATGCAGGAAAAGGCGGTGAGGCTCATCGGGTGTGTTAAAGATATGGGGGTAAGGCTTGAGGGGAAAAGGGTGCTTGAGATCGGCTGCGGCACCGGCGTCATTACCGCCGCACTTGCCCGGGAGGCATTATCGGTGACCGGTATCGATATCTCACAGGTCATGATCGAGTCCTTAAAGAATGAGATGCTAAACCGCGACATCGGCAACATCTCGACGCTGAGGGCAGCCTGGAAGGAATGCGACCCCGCGGCGCTCGGGTTCGAAAAAACCTTTGACAGCGTCTGGACAGTCATCTCCACCGCTGTCAATGACGCCGGTGACATGGAGAAGATGGAGAGGTGCGCCATCTCCTGGTGCGTCTATGCCGGGACCAAAACAGTCTGCCGGGCGCCGCTCATGGAAGAGATACTCTCGAAGCACCGCATGGCCACGAGCCCTTTCACGGACGCAGGGAGTTTTTACGCAATGCTCAAGGACAGGGGAAGGTGTCCGCAGATGACCGAGATCGACCTCGTCTGGGATTGGGAAGAAAGTGCTGACAATATCTTTGAAGATCTCGTTGACCAGATCACCACGTTCGGCTCCATCCCCGATATGGATTTCATCCGCAGTGTTCTGCAAAAACACACCAGCGGTGACGGGACCATCCGATACACAAACCGCATGATAGAGGGGATAATAGTCTGGAAAGCACCGGGCTAGAAAAGCATACAGGCGTGCGGAAGGTGGGTTTTCGCATGTCTTCCGCACGCCTGTCCGATAGTCCAATAGTTGCTTTGGCGCGCTACCCCCTTATTACCGTATAGAACGTGGCGCTCTCACGCTGGATGAGGACGATGATCCCTTCCTTGACGTTCGAACGCTTCACGGCCTCCTTGAACTCTGCAACGCTCCTTACTGGCCGCCTGCTGATCTCTCTGATTATGTCACCGGAGCGGATATCGGCCTCCTGTGCGGGGCTTCCCGGGGTAACATCGGTCACGATAACCCCTCTCTTGTCTTTCATATTGAGGTGTTTGGCGATATCGGGTGTTATGTCCTGTACAACGAGCCCAAGGTCTTTCTCGACCTCGGTCTTCTTCGATGCCCTGAGAGACTCTTCCTGAAGTTCGCCTATGACCACCTCGGCTTCCATCCTCTTCTTGTTGCGGATAAAACCAACCTTTACCTTTTTGCCGATCTCCGTGGAGCCGACAAGACGGGGCAGCATTTCGTTGTCCTTTATCTTCTTGCCGTTGTAAGAAACGATAACGTCTCCGCGCTTGATCCCGGCCTTATCGGCAGGGCCCTGTTCCATCACGTCGGCAACGAGGGCACCCTCGGATTCACTGAGCTCGAAGCTTTTTGCGATCTCGGGCGTCACCTTCTGTATCACCACGCCGAGCCAGCCCCTTGCAACCTTTCCCTTGCTCTTGAGCTGGGTAAGCATGTCCTTCGCCACGTTTATGGGAATGGCAAAACCGATTCCCTGACCGCCGGAAACGATGGCGGTGTTGATACCGACCACTTCTCCCTTGAGGTTGAGCAGCGGCCCTCCGCTGTTGCCGGGGTTGATTGACGCGTCGGTCTGGATGAACTCATCGTAAGGCCCCGCGCCGATGACCCTGCCTTTGGCGCTCACTATGCCTGCCGTAACGGTATGTTCGAGCCCGAAGGGGTTGCCTATGGCCATCACCCAGTCGCCGACCTGAAGGGTATCGGAATTGCCGAGAACGGCAATGGGAAGGGCCTGCTTGACATTGATCCTGATGAGGGCGATGTCGGTCTTGGGGTCGCGGCCGACGATAGCGGCATCGTATTCCTTTTCGTCATCGGAAAGCTTGACCTTGATCGCCGATGCTTTTTCTACGACATGATTGTTCGTGAGGATATACCCCTCTTTGTCGATGATAAAGCCTGAGCCGAGGCTGCGCTGCTTAAACTCGCGGCGCGGTGAATTGCCAAAGAACTTGTCGAAGAAATCGTCTCCGAAGAAATCCTTGAAGGGGTTATTCCCCGGGCCCATGAAAGGCCCCTGGCTGCCGGGCCCCTTAATGACAGTGGTTGTGCTGATGTTGACAATGGACGGCTTTGCCTGGTTCACAAGACCTGCCAGACTTGGCAGCCCGTTACTGAAGGGCATGGTAGCCTTGACATTCTGCCTGGCGAGGTCGAGCTGGAGAGTTTTGTCGGGCAATACCTGCGCCCTCACGTAGGCAAAGGTGAGGGCTGCGACTATGAGAAGGCAAATCGTGATTATCAATCGTTTGTTCTTCATATAGATCCTCCGTATCTCTATATCGGTAATTTAACGGTGAACAGGCTCCCCGAGGAAAGCTTGCTCTTGACCTCAATGGTCCCCTTGTGGGCCTCGGCGATCCACTTGCTGATGGAGAGCCCGAGCCCGCTGCCGCTCTCGCGCTTGCGGGACCTGTCGGCACGGTAGAACCTGTCAAAGATATACTTGATGTCATCGCCTGATATGCCCACGCCATCGTCCTTGATGTCTATGCAGACATATCCGTTCTGCAGATATGATGAAACGGCGACCTGTCCGCCGCCTCGTCCGTATTTGATGCCGTTCTCCACGATGTTGGTGATCATCCTGCGCAGCTTCAGTTCATCACCGGTAATGCGGACATCCTCCAGGTCCCTGACGACCATCTCGACCCCTTTGTTCTCCGCAAAGAGCTTCATGTTCATGCAGACGTCGGCAAGAAGGTCCCTCAGGTCGACCCGTCCAAGGTTCAGTCTGATGTCCTTCGTTTCAGCCTTCGAGAGCAGGAGCAGGTCGTCGATGATATTGCTCATCCTGTCGATCTCCTCGAGATTGCTCTCCATGGACCGTTTGTATTCCTCGTTGGTCCTTTCCTTCCTGAGGGCCAGCTCCGTTTCGCCCTTCAGGATGGTAAGCGGTGTTTTGAGCTCATGTGAAACGTCGATGCTGAACTGGTTGATCCTCTGGAAGGAATCCTTGAGTCTCGCGATCATGGCGTTGAAGGTCTCGGCAAGCCTGCCAAGTTCGTCTTTGCGCCCCTTGATGTCAATGCGTTCATCAAGGTTGCTCGAAGATATCTTGACCGCGGCCCTGCGTATCTGATCGACGGGTTTCATCGTCTTCTTGGCCATGAAATAACCGACAATGATCGTCGCACTGATGGCGGTGATGATGCTGATGATCATGATTATGAGGAGCCTCTTCATCGTCTCTTCAAAATCCTCCATGGATGAACCGACCTGCACGATGCTGATGACCTTCTTGTTCTCCAGTATGGGCATCGTGATCATGCGCAGGCGGGGACGCGCGGTCTCTATCGTTTCATAGACGGTCTCTCCCTTGAGGGCCCGTTCGAGGGTCAGGAAGCTCACGGGCACCGCTTCCGCCTCAAGGTCGTTGAGCTTTGCCCCTATCTTTCCGGAGGAATCGATGATCTGGATGAACTTGCCCTTGGGTTTCTTGCCGAGGACATTCTCGAGATAGCGTTCAAAATTCCCGAAGAGGCTCTGATTGTGGGTCTCCGTCATGGAAGAGGAAAGCACTTCGGCAATTGACTTGATCTTGGCATCTATGCTCTTTTGCAGGCTGCTCTGGAAATATATATAGACACCGCTGGAAAAGGTGACAAGTATGAGGGCCAGAATGCCCCCGTACCAGAGTGTCAGTTTCCATTTGATGGGAAGGTTAAGCTTTTTCATGGTCTTCTTTGAGGATATACCCCACGCCGCGCACGGTGTGGATGAATTTCCTGTCCGAAAGGGGTTCGATCTTTTTCCTTAGAAAATTAACATAAACATCAACTATGTTCGACGAATCATCCTGGCTTTGCCAGACATATTCGGCTATCTCTTTCCTGGTCAGGGGACGTTCACTGTTCTTTATCATGTATTCCATGATGAGGAACTCTTTTTCCGTCAATTCGGCTTCTTTTCCTGCAACAGACAGCTTCCTGCTATAAGGGTTCAACGAGATGTCCCGGTATTCAAGGGTCAACGGGACAGGCTTGCGGCTCCTCCTGAGGAGCGCCCGTATCCGGGCGAGAAGCTCTTCGAAGGAGAACGGTTTTGTCAGATAATCGTCGCTGCCGGTGTCAAGCCCCCTGATGACATCCTCTTTGGAGCTTTTCGCTGTTATGATGAGCACCGGCGTTTCGATGCCTGCCTTGCGGGCCCTTTTAAGCACCTCGATACCGTCGATCTCCGGGATCATGAGGTCGAGAAGGACAATGTCATAATCGCCCGTCGTGACCAGCTCAAGGCCCTTCTTTCCGTCTTCGGCCACCTCAACGGTGTAGCCTTCCTCCTGAAGGCCCCTCATAATAAAGTTGGCCACTTTTGATTCATCTTCTACCAGGAGAATTTTCATATGGATATAATATAGTACAAAAAGTCCTCTTGTACAATTTTTCCATCGCAAAAAAGGCGGCCTTCTTCACCGGGACAGGCAAGGCAGGGGCTGCTCGCCCGGCGCTACAAATTCCTTTGACAAAATCGTGATGATACTATTTAGTATTAGCACCCGCGAACTTAAGAACAAGCGGGAAATTTCTCCAGCACGACAGGGACAATTAGATAAAAGGAGGTCCGCGCACCCATGAGTCTTCTTGAGGCTTACATTATTATGTTCATAGCAAGTTTCTGCACCCTCGTCATCGAGATGGTCGCCGGCCGCATCCTGGCGCCCTTCGTTGGTGTCTCCATCTATACATGGACAAGCATCATCGGAGTCATCCTCGCGGGGATAAGCATCGGCGCATACATCGGCGGCAAACTTGTCGACCGCTTCCCCACCAGGAAGACCCTGGGATGGCTCCTGCTCATATCGGGGATCACCGCCCTCATGATCATTCCGATCACCCACCTCGTCGCCTCCTACAGGTTCCCTGTTTCACTGATGGTCAGGATCTTCATCGTCACCTCCATTATTTTTTTCATTCCCGGCTGCGTACTTGGCACCATTTCGCCTGTGGTCGTCAGGCTCACCCTGAAGGACCTCGAGAACGCCGGCAATGTCATCGGCAAGATCTACGCCCTTTCCACGCTGGGGGCCATCATCGGCACCTTCGTGACAGGCTTTTTCCTTATCTCCTGGATGGGTACGCGGACGATCATCCTGTCGATGGGCATCATCCTGCTTGCCCTGGCCCTTTGCTCGGGATCCATCTTCAGGAAGAAGATAAGCATGGCCATCTTCATCGTCATCGCGGCGCCATGCATTTTTGCCATCCAGTCCTACCTCTATGCCGTTCCCTTGAGCGGCAAGACCTATCTCTACCGGGAGAGTGATTACTATACGATCAAACTGACAAAGACCCTGAGCTCCGACCGGCAGACGGAACTTGAGGCAATGGTCCTCGACAATCTTATCCACTCCTATGTGAGCCTCAAAGACCCCAGGCACATCGAATACGAGTACGAGCGGATCTACGCGGACGTGCTCAAATGGAAATTCGACGAGAAGACCGCTTTTAAAAGCCTCACCATCGGAGGCGGCGGCTACACCTTTCCGCGTTACATAGAACTCACCTACCCGAAGGCCCAGGTCGACGTGGTGGAGATCGACCCCGAAGTGACAAAGGTGGTCTACGACCACCTGGGGCTGCCGAAAGATACGAAGATAACCAGCTACAACACGGACGGACGGTGGTATGTGATGAACTGCAAGGAAAAATACGACCTTGTCTTCACCGACGCCTATAACGACCTTTCCATACCCTACCACCTGACAACGAAGGAGTTCGCCGAACAGATCAAGGCCGTAATGAACCCCGGCGCGATCCTCATGTCCAACATCATCGACAACTTCCAGAGAGGGATCTTCCTCCCTTCTTACATCAAGACCCTGCGGGAGGTCTTCGGGGAGAAGAACGTCCATCTCATTTCCGTAAGTCCCGATTTCAGGAAGACAAGGATCAGCACCTTCATCGTCCTGGCGGGCAACGGCAATTTCGATATCACCCAATTTCAGTCCTTCGTCAGGGAAAGGCTCGGCGCGCACGCCGCCTCCTCGGTCGTACCCGAGGACCTCATGGAGGAGTTCATCAACAGGAAGGCCTCCATCATCATCCGGGACGACTACGCACCCATCGACAACCTCATCGCCCCTGTCTTCGAAGAAAGGTTCGGATATAACAGGAAGAGCTAAAAAACGGGTCATGGGTGATGGGTCATAGGTTATAGGAAGGACAAACGCTACAGCAACAGACGGTATATCGCGGATGTTCCTTGTCCAATGTTTTTCCTGGATCCCGGCCTTCGCCGGGATGACAAAAAAGTAGACGGTGGTTTTCCCCATCACCCACGACCAATCACCCATGACCCGTTTTTTATTCTTTCCCATCACCCATAACCTATCACCCATTACCTGTCTTCTCTGTTCATTGACTTTTCCCCCGGCATGCTATAGGCTTTTGCATTATTTTCCTTTACAGATCAAAGGGGGTATGAAGTATGTCAAATCTTAACAAGGTACTGCTCATGGGACGGCTCGGGGCGGACCCTGAGCTTCGCTATACGGCTGACGGCACACCTGTTGCCACTTTCCGCATGGCCACGTCTGAATCTTACAAGGACAAGTCCGGGGTCAAACAGGAAAGGACAGAGTGGCACAGCATCGTTGCCTGGCGCAAACTTGCCGAGATCACCGGTGAATACCTGAAAAAGGGAAGACTCGTATACATCGAGGGCAGGATCCAGTCCCGCGAATACGAAGGACGCGACGGCGTTAAGCGCAAGGTTTTCGAGATCGTCGCTTCGGATATGAAAATGCTCCCTACCGGTCAGGGTCAGGGCCAGGGCCAGGATGACAGGAGAAGTTTCGGCTCTCCCAGGGGCCCCGTGGAAGATGATTTCGTCCCCGAGATCGAAGACGATGTACCAATGTAAAAAAGTTAGAACCGTTTCAACCGTTTGAGCGGGAAAAGCCAAAAAAGACCTGAGGTCTTTAACGATTGGAACAGCTGAAACTGTTTACGCCTGACGCTTCACGTTTCACGGTTTCTAAAGCACTTTACGGTTTCACACCTTACGCTTTACGGCCTATTGAACGGCTGAAACGGCTGGAACTGTTGAAACCGCTTCCGCACCTATAGCCTATGACCCGTTCGCACAGATCACCTGGTATCCGGCGGTGAAGAAGGTGCCGAAGGGACCTGTTTCTCCGGGACGGTCTTCTCTGTTTCTTCTGCCGGCAAAGGTATCTCGTCCGCGGGGCTCTCCGGCGGCGTGGACATCACGTCTTCATACTCGGGAACGACGATGCCCCTCCTCACCATGATATTGTAAATGATCTTCGCGCGGCGCTCCACATACCGGGACGTACCGTCCACCCTGTACCGCCTCGGATTTGGGAGGGCCGCCGCAAGTTTCGCCGCTTCTTCGGCGGAGAGCGCGGAGGCCGGCTTTCCGAAATGGCGGCGCGAGGCCTCCTCCGCTCCGAACGCTCCCTCCCCCCACTCAACAACATTGAGATAGAGCTCAAGTATCCTTCGTTTTGAAAGGGTGCGCTCCAGCCGCCAGGTGATGATGGCCTCTTTGAGCTTTCGAACGGGGTTCTTTGCCGGGGTAAGGTAGAGGTTTTTGGTGAGCTGCTGACTGATGGTGCTCCCGCCGAACTTGAATTTACCCGTTTCCAGGTTCTTCTCGAAGGCCTTCTGGATGGCCTCCTTGTCGAAACCGTGGTGGGACCAGAACTTGTCGTCCTCGGCAATGAGCACGGCCTTGAGAAGAAAGGGCGAGATGGACTTGAGCGGGACCCATCTCGATTGGATCCGCACATTCTTGCCCTTAGCCTTGTATTCTTTCTCCCGATATTCCATGAAGGAGGTCTTTTTGGGATTCTCCTTTTTGAGCTTCGACACATCGGGATAGACGAAATAGAACCCGCCGAACCCCAGGATGGCGAGGACAGCAAAAATGAATATCGCCCTGATGAACCGGAAGAACCTGCCCGGCCTTTTCTTTTTATTGCTTTTCTTTGCCAATGCCCTTTACGTCCTATTTTTCTTATCATATTCGAAGGCCTCATGGAAATAGATTCCTTATTACCCTGCCGTGGCCAATTTCTTTTGAAAAGATACCGTTACCTGTTGTATAGTTTCGAATAGTTGTAAGGAATAAACGAGTAATAGAGGTGTGTTTTGGATTATGGTGATTATGAAGGTGTGATGGGCCTGGAAGTTCACGCCCACCTTCTCACAAAGAGCAAGATATTCTGCGGATGTTCGACCGAGTTCGGCGCAGAGCCGAACAGCCATACCTGCCCTACCTGTATGGGGCTCCCCGGCGCGCTTCCGGTCCTTAATAAAAAAGTTGTCGAATTCGCGATCAAGCTCGGCCTTGCTCTCAACTGTTCCATCAGCCCGACGAGCATCTTTGCCCGGAAAAACTATTTCTATCCCGACCTGCCCAAGGGTTACCAGATATCCCAGTACGAAGAGCCCATATGTAACAACGGGTGGCTGGACATCTTCGTGAACGGGCAGGCAAAGCGCATCCGCATCCTGCGGATCCACATGGAGGAAGACGCGGGCAAGCTTGTCCACGAACGCACCATCGATACCAGCAGCTACAGTATGGTAGATTACAACCGTTCCAGCACCCCGCTTTTGGAGATCGTAAGCGAGCCGGACCTGCGCACGCCCGAGGAGGCTACGGCCTATCTCAAGGCACTGCGCGACATCCTGATGTACCTGGACATATGCGACGGCAACATGGAGGAAGGGAGCTTCCGCTGCGACGCCAACGTATCGGTTCGTAAAAAAGGCGCAGATGCATTCGGCACCAGGGCAGAACTGAAGAACCTGAACTCCTTCCGCTTCATTGAGAGATCGTTGGACTATGAGATCTCCCGCCAGATCGACCTCATAAAAAAAGGCGGCACCGTCATCCAGGAAACGCGGCTCTTCAACGCGGAACAGGGGGTAACCTATTCCATGCGCGGGAAGGAAGAGGCACATGACTATCGCTATTTCCCTGAGCCTGATCTCCTGCCCGTCGCTGTTGATGATGCCTGGGTGGAGAGCATTAAAAAAACCCTGCCCGAGCTTCCCATGGAGAAGATGGAGCGGTTCATGCGTGAATACGGCCTGCCGCGCTACGACGTGGAGATACTCTCCTCCGACAGGGAACTTGCCCGCTACTTCGAGGAGGTCCTCGCGCTCTTCCCCGATGCCAAGACGGTGAGCAATTTCATCATGACGGAGCTTTTACGGGAGCTCAAGAACGGAAACGTCTCCCCGAAAGACTCCCCCGTCAAGCCGGCTCAGTTTGCCGAGCTCCTCTCGCTCATAAAGGACGGGACCATCAGCAACAAGATCGGCAAGGAGATATTCCCTGACCTCTACCGGAGCGGTGCATCACCCGGGCAGTACGTGCGGGAAAAGGGCCTGCTCCAGATCTCCGACGAGGGCGCCATTGTGGGCATCATCGACGCCGTCATTGCCCGCAGCCCGAAAGAGGCCGCCGATTTCAGGGCTGGTAAGGAAAAGCTCCTCGGATTCTTCGTGGGGCAGGTCATGAAGGAGACCAAAGGCAAGGCAAACCCGGCACTTCTTAATGAACTGCTCTTGAAGAAGTTAAAAGGCTAATTTTTTAATCGCAAGGTGTAAGGTGTAAGGTGACAAAAAAACCATATTTATTGCACTGGATGTTATCTTTTGTAAAAATAGCGTAGAATAACAACAAGATAATTTTCATCGGCTATTTTTCGGCACCTCACGCTTCACACCTCGCGCTTTACGCTTAACGGAGGGTTGCAATGACAGATCACATATACTGGAAAAACGGCTCTCTATATCTTCTTGACCAGAGAGAACTGCCTTTTAAAAAGACATACGTGCGATGCACGACCGTAAGGGATGTGACGGCCGCCATCAACAACATGACCGTACGGGGAGCTCCGCTTCTCGGCATCGTGGCCGCCTACGGAGTGGTGCTGGGCGTCATGGAGAAAAAAAAGGCAAAACGGACCGTCAGGGGTTCGGACATAGCCGGGATCACCAGGGTGCTCGGCCGGACACGTCCGACGGCGGTGAATCTTTTCTGGGCCCTGAAAAGGATGACCGACGCCTTTGAACGATATGAAGGCGATAAAGATATAGCAGAGGATATGCTGGGAGAGGCCATAGCCATACATGTCGAAGACATCGAGAACAACAGGATGCTCTCCCTCTACGGTGCCGAGCTCATCGGGGACGGAGACACGATCATGACCCACTGCAATGCAGGCGCGCTGGCGACAGGCGGCTACGGCACGGCCCTGGGGGTGATCCGCGCCGCCCATGAATCGGGAAAGAGGATAAAGGTCTTTTCCACCGAGACAAGGCCCTATATGCAGGGCTCGCGCCTCACAGTCTGGGAACTCATGGAGGAAGGCATCAATGTTGAGCTTGTCCCGGAGAACCATGCTGGACTGCTGTTCTCCAGGGGGTTTGTGAACAAGGTCATCGTAGGGGCTGACAGAATAGCCCTCAATGGCGACACCGCGAACAAGGTGGGCACATTCATGATCGCGCTGGCAGCCAGCGAATACAAGGTCCCCTTCTTTGTCGCCGCGCCCGTTTCCACCTTCGACAGATCCATCGGGGACGGCACTTTTATAGACATCGAGGAGCGGAGCGCCAGGGAAGTTAAATATCTTGACGACAGGCTGCTCACTGTCAGGAACGCGAAGGCCCGCTACTACGCCTTCGACATCACACCGTCCAGGTACGTTACGAACTTCATCACAGAAAAAGGCATCATTGAAAAACCTTTTAAAAAATACATAAAGATGCTCTTCTAAGGGACCGATGGGCACGATCACGCTGCTGACCGATTTCGGAGAGAAGGACCCTTACGCGGGAATAATGAAGGGGGTCATCCTCGGTATTGACCCCTCGGCGTGCATCGTGGACATCACCCACAAGGTAGGGCCTCAGGACATACGAGAGGCGGCCTTTCTCGTCGATGAGTATTACCGGTATTTCCCAAAGGGAACGGTCCATGTGGTCGTTGTCGATCCCGGTGTCGGCGGCGATCGCAGGCCCATCATCGTCTCGAGGAACGGTCACCATTTTGTCGGGCCCGACAACGGCGTTTTCACTTTCATCGCCGACGCCGCCAGTGAGATCCGCGTCATCGAGAACCGCAATTTCATGCTCCCCTCCATAAGTTCCACTTTCCACGGACGGGACATTTTCGCGCCTGCGGCGGCGCGCCTTGCCCGGGGTTTTTACCCCTTTGCCTTCGGCAGGCAGGTCACGGACCCCGTCGTGCTCACCGGGCTGAACCCCGTGGCGGACGGCAGTACGCTGCACGGAGAGGTGGTCCGATTCGACAATTTCGGCAACGCGCTTACCAATATCAGGACGGGCACCTTCCGGTCTTTCACGAAGGGACACACCTTTGAGATCACGATCGGAGGGCTCTCTTTCACGTCCATCGACAGAACATACTGCGCGAACGAGTTCACCTGCCTTGCGGGCAGTGCCGGATTCATCGAGTTCGGGGTTTTTCAGGGTAATTTCGAGGAAAGGACGGGCACGCACAAGGGCGATCCCGTGACGGTCAGGATTTAATGAGGTTTAAGGCCCCCTTGAGCTTCTGGGTGGCTATCACGATGAACTGCTGGGCCTCTTCGATCTGCCTCGACACTTCATTGAGACCGCCGGAGGCGGCAACCCTGGCCCATTTCCGGTAGTTCTCCGCCAGGTATTCGTTGTTCTCGATGAGCTGTTTCAAAACAATGTTCAAACGGCTCTCTTCTTCCATTATCGCCTCCATTCAGGCGGCCCCGTACGGTGCTCCGGGCCGGCCTTTTCTATCTGCATTCCCTCGTGTTGTCACTGTCCACGTAGAGCAGTTCCCATCCCCATCCGGCCTGATCTGCCGCGGTGCGGACATAGGGCCCCGAGAGCCTGGCATAATTATCGATATCGGCATGTATGTCGTAGCGTCCTTCGTACTTGTGGACGCCGTCAAACCAGTGATATATCACGTTCGGTATCCTGTCGCCCGTGACGGGCACAATGGACCCTTCACCCGTGTGGCGCGTGCCGCCGATACAGCGGATTATCTTCAACTTGTTGCCGGAGCACGTTATTGTTGCCGTCCCCGAGTAGGTCTCGCCGCTTCCCGGCCTCTTTCCGATGACACTGTAGTTCCCCGCGACAAATCCAGGAAGGTCGTCACCCTTCTCCGCCCCGGCGCCTGCAGCCGGGCCCGCAAAGAAAAAGGCCGCGGCAAGAACGACAGGGGCAAGGAGCATGTATATGTTACGCTTCTTCCTGCGCAAGGGTCTCCTCCGGCACAAGCTCGATGGCGTCCTGTCTGCTCAGTTCGTCTATCTTTCTCAGGGGGCGCTCGAGCATGTTGGTCCGCGTTGTCGCGAGGGCGTCATATTCTTTTTTCGCCGCGTCGATACGGTCGCCCATTATTTTGAACTTGTCTTTGTACAGTTTCCACTGCTTCGAGAAATCCGCAAGGAGCTTGAGTATCTCCGAGGCGGTACGCTCCAGGTTGAAGTTCTCTATGGTCTGGCGGATCACGGCGAGCACCGCGTAGAGCGTAAAAGGAGAGCAAAGGATCACTTTCTGCTTCAGGGCCTCGTCCATTATCGTCGTGTCCGATTCCTGTATGAAACCGTAGACCTGTTCGTTGGGGATGAACATGATGACATAATCCACGGTATTGTCGGCAGTGTCGATGTATTCGCGGGTTGTCACCTGTTTTATCATGATCTTCGTGCTCTTCAGAAGCTCATCGCGGTAGCGTTTTTTGTCCTGTTCCGTTTCGGAATCTATATAATGGGTGAAGCTGTCGAGGGGAAACTTCACATCCATGTTCACCCTGAGGTTGTTCGGCAGAAAAAAAGTGTAGTCGGGCCTTCCCGGCGCGTTCTCCAAGGTCTTCTGCTTGATGTAGTTGACGCCCTCCACCATCCCCACAAGGCGTATGATGTCCTCCGCCATCCGCTCGCCCCATTCTCCGCGCTTCTTGGAGCTTGCCAGCGCCCGGCCGAGGTGCTCCGTCGTGTCCTTGAGCTTCGCCGTCACCTCTTCGTGTTTTTTAATGAGCGTGGACACCTCGGTGATCCTCTCCCCGCTTGTCTTTCCCACCTCTTCTATGCGCCTCTGGACCTCCGTCAGGGTCTTTCCGATGGCGTCGATGTTCCTGTCGATGAGGTCCTTTTTGCCTTCAAGCTCCTTTTTGCCTTCCGCAGTTTGTGACCTGAGCTTCTCTTCGGCAAGCTTCATGAACTCATCTGCGTATTTCTTGAACTCGTCGGTATTGCGGGTCAGGGCGTCGAGGGAGAGCGCCTTGAAGGTTTCAGAAAGCTCCCTGCGCATTGTGTCGAAGCGCTCCAGCTGTTCCTTCAGGTTTTCCTGTGATGCTTTCAGGCTCGTCAGCGCCTCCACTTTGGCCTGTTTTTCGAAACTGAGTTCGCCTCTGAGCCTCTGCGACTCCTCTTCTTTTTGCTGCACCTGCGGCCTCAGTTCGTTCACGACCGCCTCTGCCGAAACCGCCCTCGATTCCAGGTTCGCCTGCCTCCTGCCGGAGAGGGAAGATGCGATGAGCCAGAAAACGATGCCTCCGATCGCCGCTCCGGCGAGAAAAGCAATGATGAGGTAGACGGCCGTCACCAGATCACCTCCGGGCTCAAGGCCCACTCGATGAGCCACCTGCCGCCGCCCGCAGGTTTCAGGCACACCGCGCCCGATGTCTTGAAGTCTATTATGGCCATACCGGCTTCCCCGGTGACAAGAAGGGCAAGCAGCCTGTCCAGAAATGGAAGGTGCCCGACTATGGCAGTGTCGTCCTCCATTGCATTTATACGCCCTATCCATGGCTTCGGGTCGTCATTGGGCAAAAGCCCGTCGGCCTCGCCGATCGACTTTTTCGGCTTTAAATACTGTGCGAAGACCTGCGCCGTTTCGGCGGCCCTTTTCTTCGGACTGTGGATGATGACATCAAGCTGTGTATCCATGAACGACAGGAATTCAGCCATCCTGCCGGAATTCCTGAGCCCTTCCCCGGTGAGGCCCCGCTGCGGATCTTCCTCTTCCCGCTTCGCCTCGCCGTGCCGTACAAGATAGAGCAGCATCATTACCCCTTCATGTTTATCGTTCTTTTTGTGCCCCACGAACGGCGGATCACCGCCGTGAAACTACATTATAATCTATTTCCTGCCCACAGGCATTATATAAAGGGCCTTTTCATTTCCGGGCAGCTTTAAGGTCTTGCTTACCGCCTCGGGGTCGAAGCCTCCCATGACAACCGACCCGAGACCAAGGGACACCCCCTGGAGATAAACGTTCTGTGCCGCATGACCAGCTTCAACATACATGAAATTGGCGTTCGCCGCCCTGTCCTGCGCGCCCGCTATGACGAGGACCACCGGCGCCTTCTGTATGGGTGATTGCCCGACCGTCCTGTAAAGCGCGGTCTTCACGTCGCCTTCCGCGACGTGGCTGAGTGTATGGCCTGCCGGCACGTAGCGGTACATGCCCGGCCTGAGGCCCGTGACATTGTCAGCCAGAAGATAAACGGTGAGGTAATACTGAGCCCTCGCTGACGGAGCTGTCCTTAGTCCCCTGGAGGGCTCCGTTATGCCCTGGGCCGCCCACAACACCTGGGAAACCTCACCCATGGACAGCGGGGTGTCCTTGTACACCCTCACTGACCGTCTCTCTTTGAGAGCCTTTTCAACTGACACGGTCCCGTCGTGCTTCGGTCCGGGAAGCTTTATTTGTGCACCGGGCGCTCCGCTCTGCCCGTATGCCGACGTCAGCGACAGGACAAGAAAGCAAGCGATTACAATTAAATAAAGGACAGACCTCAACTTCCACCTCCCTGGCATTGATATTACCCTCACATGGTAATAACTTTTCCTGTCCTTTGCAACCATTAAGGGATGTCCCCGGGGGAGCAATTGGCATTGACAATTAACCTCCGGGCTGTTATAACACATAGCTACGGGGCTGTAGCTCAGCTGGGAGAGTGCTTGACTGGCAGTCAAGAGGTCGAGGGTTCGATCCCCTTCAGCTCCACCAAATCTTTCAACACCTTAGGCCATCTCCTTGATGGCCTTTTTTGTTGACTGTGAAAATACTGCTGGGAATCACCCTCTCCCGATACAAGCGCTGGCCCTTCTCGCTTTTTCTGGTAAAGTTGAAGAATTCTACAATGTTCACTTAGAAAAGGGCCGTCAAGATAGATCCAGGGTGTTTGGCCTACGGAGAACAACTTCGGCTGGCAGAAACCGGTGGCATGAAAGAGGTCAGGAGCTACGGGGCCATAAGCTGGACAATGGCGGCACTTGATTCGTTCGACAAGATGGCAGAATGTGAAAATCCGAAGGGCATCCCCAAAGTTACCCCCAATCTCAGTATTCATGGGAATGGCCGAAGTACCGCGCCGCATCCCTCCATTATGTGAGAGGCGCAGGTCCCGGTGAAAGACTGACGGTGGTTTCGCTTTTCTACAGGTAACGCGGCCGACGGGGCGATTCTCTGAAGTGTCGCGCGGGGTATCACCGTATCAAGGTTGGTACGACAGGCCCAATACCTCTTTCAAGAAATGCCGGGCAAGGCGGATGGCAACGGTGCCGCGGTAATCGGCCGTTGATCGCTGGTCGTCTATGGGACTTAAGATCCGAGCATATCGCCGGAGAACAGCGGCCAGTATTTCCTCTCGTTCATACCGGCCGTTAGTTCCCGACAGGGAATCGAGCAGGGCCTGTTCGCAATCCAGTGATCTGACGACCTTCGGACCCACCGCGCCAAAGGCCAATCTCAAGTCAACAAGCCGGTCGTCGATCTTTTGTGCAAGTCCGACGATGGAGGCCTTGGTCAGGGCATTCGCCCTTCGTGCGGCCACCTTTTTATGAAACTCATAATCGAACTGATAGCGAGGTATTCGAAACCCCGTGACGATCTCATCAGGCGCGAGGATCGTCGTGCCGGGGCCTGAAATGAACTCGTTGACAGGGATTTCTTTCTGATCGTCCGTGCTTGCGCAGAGCACGGTTCCGTTCATCGCCAGGAGGTAGGGAATCGTGTCCCCGGCCGGCGATGCATTGCAGACGTTCCCTCCCATCGTTGCCATGTTCCTGACGGCAGGCGACGCCATGCTACCGATGATCCTTTTCAGAAGTACGGGCACATCGGGATGGCCCCGCAATGAAGAAAGGGTCGCGCAGGTCCCGATGACGAGGAAACCGGGCTCCGTCGCGACTTGCCTTAGTTCCTCAAGATGACCGATGAACATGACGGGACGGTCGGCGTCAGCATTTACTGTGCCCCACCGTGCGGAGCGGACCATCAGATCGGTGCCTCCCGCGTAGAGGATGCCGCCTGTTTCCCTTCGAAGAATCAGAGCTTCTTCCAGATCACGGGGCCTCAATGCGGTATCTTTCATAGGCTAGAAGGCTCCTTCGTTTCACGAGATGCCCGCATGACCGCCTGGACGATGCGGTTATATCCGGTACACCGGCAAAGATTCCCCGACAATGCCTCCCGTATGGTTTCCTCATCGGGATCGGAGCAGGCATCGATGAGTGCACCAGCGGCAATGATCATCCCCGGTGTGCAGAATCCGCACTGGAGCGCCCCGGTCTCGCTAAAGGCCGAAGCGACCTTTCGAAACAGGTCCCGTTCCTGATACCCCTCGATAGTGACCACATGACGGCCCTCGACAGCGCCGACAGCAACGATGCATGCCAGTGCAGGCCTTTCATCGATAAGGACCGAGCAGGCACCGCATTCACCCTCACCGCACCCTTCTTTGACGCCGGTCAGGCCAAGGTCCTCCCTGAGGACATCGATAAGCCGCCTCAAAGGGTCCGTTTCGAGGACCACGGGACGTCCATTCACCACAAACGCGATTGTCACGATGAGGCCTCCTTTGCCCTCACAAGATCGAGGAGATACTCGGGCGTAATGGGCAGGCGGCCCACCTCTATGCCGAGGGCATCGGCGACGGCCTCCCCGAGAGCGGCGGCGGCACCTATCGTCGGTATCTCGCCCACGGATTTCGCACCGAAGGGCCCTTCAGAATAGGGGTTGATCACAAAAAACTGCCGGATCGCCGGGATATCTCTCATTGTCGGTATGGTATAGTCCCTCAGACGGCTTTGCTGAAGGATGCCTTCTTTGCTTTCCAGCACCTCCATGAGGCCAAAACCAAGCCCCTGCACCAGCGCCCCGTCGACCTGCCCTTCCGCCAGGCGGTCATTGATAGGTCTGCCGATATCGTGAGCGGCCCATACGCCTGTTACCTGAACTTCGCATGTAAGTAAATCCACCGATACCTCTACCGCGACAGCGCCCCAGGAATAGGTGTGGAAGGCATCTCCGACGACTCGTTTGTCGTCCCATTCCAGATAGCCGGGCTCCACGTAATCTTCCATCACCTCGATCTCCCCCGGCTCGTCCCACCGGTCTTTGAGTTTTCGGGCCGCACGTTCGACAGACTTTCCGAACAGGGTAACTCCCAGGGAAGCACCCGTGCCCAGTGTAGAGGGATCGCGGTCCGTATCCGGATTGTCCATACTGATGCGTTCGATGGGGATATCGAGAATGCGGGAGGCTATCTCCCGGAAAACCGTCACTATGCCCTGACCCAACTCGGTAATAGTTGTGAGAATGACCACATCTCCCGATCCGGTACGCCGCAAGATAAGGGGTCTCGGTCGTGCCCGCAGAGTACCCTTGACGGTGTGCGGCGCCCCGAAGGAGTAAAGGGCGATGCCGATCCCCTTTTTCACCGTCGCGTCAGACCCGGCCTGTCTCCCGCGTTTTGCGCGGTAACCGGACATGGCATCGACGCTCTTTACGATCTCGGGTATCTTCACCTGATCGCGGAGAACGGCATCGGTGCTTGTCCTGTCTCCCTGCTTCAGTACATGGCCCAGCCTGAAATCAAGCGGGTCAATGCCGAGTTGCCGTGCAACGTGGCTCATATGGGTTTCGATGGCGAATGTCGTCTGCACAACGCCGAACCCCCGCGTGGCGCCGGGCATGATATGGTTCGTGGCCAGCGCCCTGCCCCGGACCGACACATTTTCGAACCGGTATGGACCCGTTGCCATCTTGACAGAAGAATCGAGAACAACGGCCGAAGAGCCGAAACAGGCGCCGCCAAGAAGGTCAATGTCCATTTTTACGGCCCTGACCCTCTTGTTTTGGTCGACGCCGCTCTTGATGCGGATCCGGGAAGGATGCCGCTTCGATGTCGTCGTTATGTCTTCTTCCCGATCGTACACGATCGAGCAGGGCCTTTGCGTTACATATGCGGCCAGGGCGCTCAGACAGGTGATCTGGGTTGTTGTTTCCATCTTGCCGCCGAAAGCCCCGCCGATGGTTGTGACACGCGCACGGATCCTGTCCGTGTTCCATCCCAACGGTATGGAAACAGCGACGGGAACGATGTCGGGTATCTGAAAAGGACCGTAGACAGTCATGCGCCCTTCTTCAGGTACCGCTATCGCCCGAAGCGTCTCGAGATAGAGATGTTCCTGGTAGCCTGTCCTGAACTCGTCCTCAAAGACCCGGGCACTCTCGATGAATGTTTTTTCGACATCGCCGCGCTCGAAACCGATAGATGCTATTACATTGTCCGTACCGAAGACCGGGGGTATCCGCCCTTCCTCGGCGTCTTCGATGGTTATGACAGGCTCTTCCGGTTCGTAGTCGATGCGTATCCCGTCGTTTATTTCGAGTATCCTGTCCCGTTCGGGCCCCGCGATGAGGAGAATCGCCTGCCCGGCAAAACTGACCCTGTCTTCGGCAAGAAGTGGAAAGTCCTGTTTCAGGATCGCGCAAACGTTCCTACCGGGTATGTCCGTGCTGTCTATGACGTAGTATCCCGAAGCGACAGCGGGGACATGAACGGATCGGATGCCGGCGCGGGGGAGCTGTGAGCGGACGACCATAACATGAAGCATGCCGGGGAACGAAAGCTCGTCCATGTATCCCGCTTTGCCGCAACACTTGGCCCAGGCATCATCTCGGACTGTCATCTATACTCCCTTTTTCATGCGGCTGATGGTGGAAGAGTAATCTCAACAAGGCTTTTATTCTTCATATCCAGCCGGTTCTTCACTCTGAAATCCTAGTCTATTCCTGACTGTATTGTCAAAAATAATGTGGGGCCTGGAAGACAAACAGAAGGTCAGCCTTCATTCAGGATCTCATCCCGCTTTGTCGTGGCATTTGACCCAGGCATCATCACGAGGCAGGGAACGGGATACCATGTCGTGAACTAAAGGGGTTCTCTTCTTCAACTCAACGAAAGTTGGCGGGTCTCGGGACCCTCGTGCGCAGTGCGAGCATATCGAGTAGGCTGAGCGGGCACGAGACGGTTTTTTTGCCTTTAACTTCGGACCGTTTCAAAATCAAGGCAGGATGGCGAAAACCCTTGCCGGCGCGCCCGAGCCGCCCCTGATCAACATGGGGATAACATAGAGAATTGCTCCCTTTGCGGGAAGCTTGTCCAGGCTGGCGATATTCTCCAATCCGAGTTTATCGGCACCGCAGATGATGCGGTGAACGGGGAAGTCTTTTGATTTACCGTAATCGATGCTCGGTGTATCGATGGCGATTCCCCTGATGTCACGTTCTTTCGTCAGAAACTCCGCGGATTCCCGGGAAAAGGCCGGAAAACTCAATTCAGGAATCGCGGACAGGCCCTTCTTATCCGTTCCCAGGACACGCTCCGGATCGGGATAAAATTGTGTGCCGATCCCCGTGTACATGATCACCCATGCCCCTGCCGGGATACGGCCGTGTTTTTTCTCCCAGTTTTTGATGTCATCCACGGAGAGGAGGTAATCCCGGTCGCGGGCGCATTGCCGTGTCGTGTCGATCTTTACCGCCGGACCGATCCATTCGGCAAGGGGAATCTGGTCGATGGTGCGTCCGTTTTCTGCAAAGTGGATCGGCGCGTCGACATGGGTCCCGCCATGCTCCGAGGCGGCATAGAAGTTTGAGCTGTACCAGTAGCCCTGCTGCGTCATCCCGTGGAATTCAGGGGTTAGTTTGAACGGCGACGCGTTGGGCCAGTAAATTGTGTTTCCGTCATAGGTGTACGTCATGTCCAGAATATTGCCTTGACCACCGGCAGCACATACGGGCCATCCCGCATTCATGAGTATTACCGACACACAAACTGCCGCCAGAAATATATTCCTGATTCTCATTTTTATTCTACCTCCTCTTCCCTGTTGCAAGTACCCATAGATATACAATGGAAGTCTGTCGATTACCAACTAAAAAGGTGGAGCTGCCGCCCTTCAACCCGGTTCCCCGGCGTCTGCCCCTGGAACGTCCACTCAGCATCGTTTTCGTCTCACCATGACGGCTCCAGGGCCGCGTTGCATAAGGTCAGGGCAAACCTGTTTCCGTATAAACCGCGAGGTTCTGCGCGTCTCTCAATGCAAGGGCAAGGGGCACTCCAACCAGCAGGGTGACTTTTTTTAAAAAAACCGGGGAATACTGGATCCTGTAAGTCTCGGCGCTTTTTAAAGTAAGCAGCAGGCGGCACCCTGAGGGTACAGGGTAATTTTCTCCGCCCCTTTCAAACAAAGCTCTGTTGCGCGGTCAAAATAATATCAGACAGAAGGGCACAACTGCAGGTATTTGACCTGCCTCCGTATTGATAGTTTGCTCTTCTTGTGTTACTTTTACAGAAGCTAAAGGTACGATCCCTCATCTGTTGCCAGTCGAAGCAAATGGCGGGGTCACGGGCAGGAAACTGCTGAAGTTCGATGAATTCTTCCAGGCACAGGTCTTACGAGAATACCTGTCCCAACCGCGGGGACAGCCGCCCCGGGATAGACGATGGAACGAATAGACACCTACCCGACCCACACGTACCAGGGATTCAAGGTCCGTCACGGCCGCCCCTATCCTTTCGGGGCCACCCTGACCCCCGGGGGCATCAACTTTTCCGTCTTTTCCCGGCATGCTGATCGCTGTGTCCTTGTCCTGTATAGAAAGGACAAACCCGAACCCATGGTCGAGATCCCCTTCCGGGGAGTCTTCCGCAAGGTACGCACGGATGAGGAGGTCCAGGTTGAGTTCAGGATCGGCAATGTCTTCTGCATCACCGTCTTCGGCCTTTACCCCGAAAATATCGAGTATGGTTACCGGATGGACGGGCCCTACCCCAGGGTGGAGCGCGGCCAGCCGGGACACCATCGTTTCGATCCCGGCAAGGTCCTGCTTGACCCGTACGCCAAGGCGATCGGGGGGCGGGAGGTATGGGGAAGGCAACCTGACCTGAATGACGATTATCAACATCGCGGCAGGGTCCTGCGCTACGATTTCAACTGGGAGGAAGACCATCCCCTTGAAATTCCCCTGGAAGACCTGATCATTTACGAGATGCACGTGCGCAGTTTTACCCGGCACCCCTCTTCCAGGGTGAACAGGCCCGGCACCTTTGCCGCCATCCGCGAAAAGATCCCCTATCTCAAGACGCTGGGGGTCAATTGCGTCGAACTGCTGCCGGTCTTCGAGTTCGACGAACTCGAGAACAGCCGGCATCATCCCGAAACCGGAGAGAGGCTGATGAACTACTGGGGCTACAGCACGGTGGGATTCTTCGCGCCCAAGGCGGGATACGCCGCCATGGGAGAGGCCGGCGACGGGACCCTCGTTGCCAACGAGTTCAAGGACCTGGTCAAGACCCTGCACGCCAGCGGCATCGAGGTCATGCTCGATGTTGTTTTCAACCACACAGCTGAAGGCAACGAACAGGGCCAGACCATTTCGTTCCGCGGGATCGATAACGTCACCTATTACATGCTGACCCCCGACGGCCATTACTACAATTTCAGCGGCACAGGCAACACCCTGAACTGCAACAACCCCATTGTGCGCGACTTCGTTCTGGAGTGCCTGCGTTACTGGGCCGCGGAATACCACATAGACGGCTTTCGCTTCGATCTGGCCGCCATCCTCGGGCGCGACCCCTATGGCGCGCCGCTCGCCAATCCGCCGCTGCTGGAAGAGCTGGCGCATGACCCCGTACTGGGCAAATGCAAACTTGTGGCCGAGGCATGGGACGCGGGAGGGCTCTACCAGGTAGGCTCTTTCCCGGCGTACGGCCGCTGGGCGGAATGGAACGGTAAATACCGCGACGATGTGCGAAGGTTCCTCAAGGGCGACATAGGCATGGTCGGCACCATGGTCCAGCGCATCCAGGGCTCACCCGATCTGTACGCCCAGGGCGAGAGGGGGCCAACCGCTTCGATCAACTTCATCACCTGCCATGACGGGTTCACCCTCGCCGACATGGTTTCCTACAACGAAAAGCACAACAAGGATAACAGCGAACAAGGCATGGACGGGACGGACTACAACCACAGCTGGAACTGCGGCCATGAAGGGCCGACGGACGATCCCGCCATCATTGCCCTGAGACTGCGGCAAATGAAGAACGCCATTGCCATGCTCATGATCAGTCAGGGCGTGCCGATGGTCCTCATGGGAGATGAACTGGGACGGACCCAGCGGGGCAATAACAACGCCTACTGTCACGACACCGAACTGAACTGGCTGAACTGGTCCCTCGTTGAAGCAAACGCACCCCTGCTTCGCTTCTTCAGGAACTGCATCGCCTTCAGACATGCCCATCCCGTACTCAGGGGAAAGACCCACCTGTGCAATGAAGACCGTCTTGGCTGCGGATATGCAGATATCTCCTGGCATGGGGTGAAACCCTGGGAGCCGGATTGGTCCTGGGCGAGCCGTACCCTGGCCTTCATGCTTTGGGGCCAGTACGCGAAAGAAGCCACTGTGGCCGATGATCACATCTACGTGGCAATGAACATGTACTGGGAACCGCTCCCGTTCGAACCGCCCCGCCTGCCGGGGGACCTGAAATGGCATCTTTTCGTGGACACCGGCGGGACGGCCCCCATGGATTGCCACGAACCCGGGAGCGAAACTGTACTTGAAAACCAGGGCGGCCTGACCCTCGCCGGGAGGTCGCTGGTGATCCTGACAGGTAAATCTGGAACCTGAAACTCTATTATTTACCGTAATGATATTCATCTTCCCGGTCATGCGGTTCAATCAATGTTCGAAATGGAGGTCCACCCGGCATTTATCTCCATCCCGGGAAGTCTTGATCTTGTCAGCGTAATGACGGACAAGGAATCCGGACATCATGGCAAGCGCTCCGGGATCGGCTACGATCGCTCCTATATCGGGGCGCTCCGTGGGGAATTCCATCATCCTGCCCTCATAATTGATCCTTACGTTCAGGCTCAATTCATCAAACACCGCGGTCATAACTATCTTTCTGCCTTTGAGACCATTGTGGGCAATGGCTTCCGCGAATTCATTCATGGCGGCCATGGCCTTGTAAATTACATCTTTTCGGGCCCCCCAGGCAGCACCCAGGCCTTCCATGAACTTGAAGACCTTATCTGATGGGTCCACCCCCGGGGCCAGCTCCAGCGTCTCCTTTCGGGAGATACCGATGCGCATGACAAGATTGAGGCCAACGGCAAGCACTGTGGTTACTGTCAGAGAAGAACTGAAGAAAGGCTTCAAAAAGGGGTGCACGTGCCGGTAGAGATCGGGAAATATGTCAACGCTCATCCCGAAAATAAGAGAAACAGCAATGATAAATGTCCTTCGGTTATCGATCATCCGGGAGGTCATTATCTGGATGCCGGAGATCACCATGAAACAAACCATGTAGACAAGCGCCCCTCCCATGACCGGCCTTGGCATGATACTGAAAACAGCAGCGAGCTTCGGCAGAAAGGCAAGGGCGACGAAGAGCCCTCCGGTGTAAAAGGCTATTATCCTGCTTGTTGCCCCCGTGGCCACGCTGAGGCCGACACTGGCGGCATAGAGCGATTTTCCCAGCGCCCCCAACCCGCCGCCGATGACAGAGGCAAGCCCGTCGGCAAACGTGCCTTTGCCGATATTGATAAGGTTCGGGCGCACCCAGGCAGCGTCATTGATCTTCTGGCACATGGTGATGGAGGCCACGGATTTAAGTGTTGATGCCAGAGTAACGATGATAATGGGGATCAGCAGGGCCGGGTCGAAGGAATACCTGATGTAGGAAATGTTGGGAAATGACAGTACGGGGGCATCGGATATCTCTCTCATTTGCGACGGTGTCAACACCCCGAGAAGGATCGATGCGGTATAACCGCCCGCTATGCCGATAATGACCGAATAGAGGCGCAGCTTCCCCTTGCTCCAAACACTGGTCCCCACCATAATGGCGAGCGTGATGACGGCGACCAGCACGTTCGCCGTCTCAATGGGGCTGTTTTTATCTTTGACGCCCATGAAGTCGAGGATCATTATGGGAACGATGTTGAGACCCACCATGGTCAGCACAACACCGGCGACATCCGGGGGAAAGATGACCCGAAGACGGTGCATGATCCGGGAGAGCAGGCATTCTATCACGCCGGAAACAATGGTCATGCCGAAAATGAGGGGCAGGCCGCCGGTGGTGCCTGCCAGAACAGATACGGAGAGAAAGCTCGGGTCTGTCCCTTCGGTACAGAGATAACCGCTTCCCACGGGGCCGCGCTTCAAGGCCTGGAGGATCGTGGCTATGCCGCCCGCCACCATGGTCATCGAAACTACATTACGGATGAGATCGGGGCTGCAGCCCATCTGGCCGAGAACTATGGCAACTACGATGAAACCGCTGGTAAGGAAAAAGATATGCTGGATCGCCAGTATAAGGCAGATACCTACCGGCGGGCGGTCATCGACGCCGTAAAGAAGGTTTGCTGGTTTTTCAGCCATGTGGATCACCTCGTTTTTTTGCGGGCCCTGATCCGGGTATGACCCTGCTGAACCCGGGCATTTTATTCACCTGACAGTCTTTGATCAAAGGACTGCTGAATACGTGCAGCCTGTTTCCTGAACGAACTAGTATTGTGTATTTTGTTTTTCGCTGCGGAACGAAGACGCACAGCGGCCGATCAATGTGATCAACCGGCCGCAGGAATGGCAGGTGCTCTTTTTTGCGGCATACGCTGGCTAAAGCGGCCGTCATGGCCCATAACGCTTTTTCACCGGAATGAGGGTCTACGGCTATTATGTGAGATTGACGAAATACGGCAGGCGGGGGATTGCTACTGGCTGTATTCTTTCAGGAAATCCGTCATGCGCTGTGCCACGGACCTTATCTCTTCCACGGTGGGCAGGAAAACCACGCGAAAGTGGTCAGGCGCCGGCCAGTTGAACCCTGTTCCCTGCACCATCAGCACCTTCTTTTCGGTCAGAAAATCGAGCAGGAACCTCTGGTCATCGTGGATATTGTATCTCCCGACATCGATCTTCGGGAAAAGATAGAGGGTGCCCATGGGCTTGACGCAGGAAATTCCCGGTATCGAGCAGAATGACTCGTAGGCGGCCTTCCTTTGTTCATACAGCCTACCGCCGGGGGAGACCAGCTGCCTGAGGCTCTGGTATCCGCCGAGTGCGGTCTGAATGGCAAGCTGTCCTGCCACGTTGCCGCACATCCTCATGTTCGACAGGGTATCGAGCCCTTCCTCGAGATAGTCCTTTGCCAGCGCTTTCTTGCCGCTCGCGATCATCCACCCGGCCCGAAGGCCCGGGATACGATGGGATTTGGACAAGCCGTTGAATGTGATGCAGAAGATATCATTCGCAAGCGATGCAAAAGGGACATGCTCGGCACCGTCATAAAGGATCTGGTCGTATATTTCGTCGGAAAATACCATGAGATCATGCTCTTCCGCCATCTGTGCGATCTTCAGTAAAACCTCCCTGGAATACACCGCACCGGTCGGATTGTTGGGATTGATGAGAACAATGCCCCTGGTCCTCGGCGTGATCTTGGATTCCATGTCCTTCAGGTCAGGGACCCAGTCCGATCCCTCATCACAGACGTAATGTACGGCTGTCCCACCCGACAATGTGACCGCCGCGGTCCATAACGGATAATCAGGGGAGGGAACGAGCATCTCGTCACCGTTGTTGAGGAGCCCCTGCATGGCCATCATTATCATCTCGGACACGCCGTTGCCCACATAGATGTCCTCGATCTCCACGCCTTCGATGCCCTTGAGCTGACATTGCTGCATGATCGCCTTACGCGCCGAGAAAAGACCCTTCGAGTCGCCATACGCCTGTGCCGATCTGATGTTGAGCACCACGTCATGGATTATCTCGTCGGGCGCATTGATCCCGAAGGCCGGGGGGTTCCCGCTGTTGAGCTTGATGATCGTGTACCCTTCATCCTCGAGGCGTTTTGCCTCCTTGAGAAGAGGTCCGCGGATCTCATAGCATATATTTTCCATTTTGTTCGATTTCAAGATCTTTCGCAGATGGTCCATTTTGCTCCCCGTGACACCTTTTCGTGCAGCCGTTAAACCGAATTAACATTATTAAGGAAAGTCTGCTTTTTGTCAACTCCCGGAAGGAAACCTACAGTACGGTCTCTTCCGCGCTCCCGCAGTCAAAGGTGCGGTATTCGTCCCTGACGCGGTCCTGCAGATAGATATAGTTGTATCCCGCCTTCTTCTTCATCTCATCGTAGTCGCTTCGTGCCCGCTCACCGCAGGTCGGGCAGCATGCCATGGGCAGGCAGATGCCGTAAATGGAATACTGCCGGCCGCTGGCGTGGACGCAGGACGACGATATACGCCTGAAACCGCAGCAGTCCGGGCACATCCTCAGGTCAAGGCGCTGCTCTTCCTGGAGATAGTTGGTATCGTAGAAAATGCTCCGGGAGTAGCTGTCAAATTCGCGCCCTTTTTTACGGTTTGCCTCTACCACCGCCTCCCTGCCGCGAAAGTTTTCGAGCTGGCGGTCGATGAGCGCCCTTATGTAGTCCATGTTCCCGGGCGATTCCTTGAACCTCGACGGGTTGTAGTCGGGCTCGCGCAGATTGGAAAAATCGATCCCGGCCATCGCCATGATGATGCCCATGTTGATGTAAGGCAACGCGGTTTCCACCGAGTACCCGCCTTCAAGGACCGCTATATCGGGACGCAGCTTCTGGTTGAGGACGGCATAGCCCTGCGCCGTGAAGCTCATGTTGGCCAGGGGGTCGCTGTAATGGTTGTCCTGCCCGGCGGAGTTGATCACAAGCTCCGGTTTGAACTCCTCCAGTATAGGAAGGACCAGGTTATCCATAATATAATGGATACCCGTATCCGTGGTCTTTGGCGCCATTGGTATGTTAATGGTTGTGCCGTATGCCAGCGGCCCGCCCAGCTCGTCCGTGAATCCCGAACCGGGATAGAGGGTTCGCCCGTCCTGGTGAAAGGATATGAAGAGCACATCCGGGTCGTGCCAGAATATCTCCTGCGAACCGTCGCCGTGGTGCACATCGGTATCGACGATCGCCAGGCGCTTGATGCCGTATGTCCGCCGCAGGTATTCCACCATGACGGCCTCGTTGTTTATATCGCAAAAACCCCTGTTGCCGTGGACCACTGTCATGGCATGATGACCGGGGGGCCGGATGATGGCAAAGGCGTTCTTCACTTCTTTCTGCATGAAGGAATCGGCCATCACCATTGCGCATCCTGCCGAGACCATGTGCGCCTGAGTCACGCGGCTCTCCACATCAGGAACACAGAAGTGCACACGGGAGACCTCTTTTGCTGTGGCAAGGCGCGGGTGGTACTCCCTGACCTCGGGCATGTCCATGATACCTTCTTCAAAAAGCTGGTCACGGGTGTAGAGCAGTCTCTCTTCTCTTTCAGGATGAGTGGGACTGATGGCCCAGTCGAAGGCCGGGAAAAAGATGACACCCGTCGGTTTCACTGTTCCACCCCCTTGTATTCATGAATGAATCCGGGGGCGATCTGTATGCCCACGTCAAAGAGCTTGCCCGTCTGCTGATAACCCCGGATAACATTGAACTGCTCCTCCAGATAGACCCTGGCATCATCGGCGTAGGCCGAAAGCCCTCTTTCGCCGCTTATCTCCCTGAGCAGGCGTTCTGCCAGTTTCCTGGCGTCCTTCATCTGGTAATTGCGGTCTTCAACAGGTCCGCTCAAGCCTCCCGGCGATGCGGTATATGCGCGTCTCTGGGTGTCCACATGAACCTCGACCGCCAGAGTGGGACGGGCCAGGGCGGCGCCCAGTGCATTTGCCACCGGTGAATAGCGGTGCAGGATGTGCGTCACTCCCAGCTTTTTCGCAAGCATGGGAACGATGGCGGGAGCAGCCGCGCCGATGCCGATCACATGGTGCAGGACAAACTTCCTCTGGTGCACCACCTCCCACACCTTGTAAGCGGGTTCGCTCTCCCATTGGCTGAACATATAAACGATACTCTCCTTCAATTTCTCTGTCACAATGTCTGCAACCTTCCGGCAAATGTCCTCCAGCTGAAGGTTTAGACGGCCCGCGACGATCTCTAGCTTTGTACGTGAGGCCTGTATGTCCCCAAGTTTTAAGTCCTCCAGGATATTGAAGGCATCGGTCACGGCAGGCGAGGCGCCTCCGAAACATGCGGCCACCCCGTTGCGCATAGGCCCCACCCTCAATTCACCGGACTCTTCATAGACGGCGCTGTCGCCGCCAATTGCCACGGAATTGACGGCAAAGGAATGGATGTGGGTCAGGTGCCCGCCTATCAGGGCCCCCTTCGACGCATACAGGGGCTGGCCGTCGATAAGCAGGCATACGTCGGAGGTGGTCCCGCCGATATCCACAGATACGCAGTTCAAGGGCTCACGGTTAAGCGCCACCGTTCCCATGGCGCTTGCCGCCGGGCCTGAGAAGACGGTCTCGCAGGGCCTGCGCCGGCTTGCCTCAAGCGTTGTGGTCCCGCCGTCGGCCTTCAGTATATGGAGCTCACATCCGGGGACTCGCCCGCGCACAGCGGCCTCTATACCGTCGGCAAAGGCATTCCACTGCCTTATGGTCATGGCCGTATAGTAACAGGTCACGGCGCGGCGGGGGAAGTTGAGCCGTCCCGCTATCTCGTTGCTGATGCACACATCCATGTGCGGATACAAGTCCTTTATCATCTCCATGACGAGCTTCTCATGGCTGTCGTTGCGATTGGAGAACTTGCCCGCAACGGCCACCCTTTCGATACCGGTCTTCTCGATCTGACGCAGGGCCTCTTCTATCTCTTTTTTGTCGGTCGGTTCGATCTGCCTTCCGCGAAAATCGATGCCCCCTTTTAGAAAATAGGTGTCGGGGCTGATACTGTAGGCCGAAAAAGGCATTCCGCTGCCGGGCAGGAGCAAAAGGGCCGTGCGCTCCCCCTTTCCCGTAGCAAGGAGGTTCGTCACGAGCGTTGTGCTCAGGACTATTCTCCTGACACCTTTTGTTTCCGCGTGTTTAAGAAGTTCATCGAGAACACCGAGAAGTGTTGCTGCAAGGTCGTTTTCATCTGTAGGGTGCTTGACGCTGTGCACAACCGACGCGTCCGAAAAAAGTGCTCCATCAGTAAAGGTGCCGCCGACATCAATTCCGATCAACATGTTCATCACCCGTGTTTTCTGTCCGATTTACGCCTGAAAAGGCCCATCGGGCCCACCGGAGCGCGTCACGATATGCGCCCGCTTTCTTATGCATGCATTAAGATATCATTGATCCAAAAAAGATGTCAATTTGACCTGGGAACATGGCAACATCCCTTCCGTTTTCATTCCCTCCGGTCATTGCCAGACTTTTCATCACTTCTGCCGGCTCCAAGCTCCATTCTTTTCACATTGCCGGCAACGGCCCCGTCAAGGACCAGGACCTCATTCTTCGGCCCGCTTCCCATGCGTCTCAGGATACCCTCAATGTTGTCCGTGAGTTCCGTTGCCGTGATCTCTCCAGATACGAACCGGTCTCTCTGGCCGGCCACATATCCGGCAAGGTCGACGGCTACGACCTTCTGTGCAAAGAACCGGTCGTAGACGGCAACGGTGAGGATGGAACAGGCAAAGCCCAGAATAACCGCAACCGCGGCCGCCGCCATGGCCCGCTTTTTCTCCACCCTACCAGTGGGCCCGGACATATCGCTCTCCATTTTGCGCATCCGCTGGTACCTCCTGCCGTGCGCTCTTTATGGCGATCTTCACGTTAATGAGCTTGGCTGCGGTGGCCACGTTGGCCCCTCCTTTTCCCACAAAATAACCGCAGTACGGTGTTTCGACCCTTACAATGGCCTCCCGCAGGGCGTGGGAATAGAGCACCTGGAGCACCTTGTCGGCAGGGGCCGGTACAAGGGCATTGACTATATACTCCTTTATGTTCTCGCTGTACCTGACGATGGTGATGGTATCGTCCGTGTACATTTTCGCCTTTTCGAGGTAGGGGAGGCATGTGTTCAGGGGGTCGGCGCCGTTTATGCCTTCTATGGCGACCTTCGCGAAGGGTCCGTTCATTACCGAAGCGGCCTTTCTCACCCGTATCCTCCCGTCCCTGATAACAGGCGTTAATATTTCCTCGGCGATCCTGCGAAAGTACTGCGGTGATCTCTGGCTCAGTATGGTCTTGCCGTCATCGAATAAAAAAACGGCCGCCACCGTCCCGCTTCCCTCCCTGTATTGCCTGCTGGCGTATTTCCTGGGAAGATAGGCGAGAGATTCCGTCCCGTTAATGACTGCAAGATAGGAATCAGGCTCCGGCAAAAACTTTACGACAGTGCACTGTATCAAGCGTCCGATCTTTATCTGCTGCATCATGAATGTCCCTCCCGATGTCTTTCACCACATAGAGGTATTACTTTTGAGGAAGGAAAAAGAGAGGAATATTTCAGGGTTCAGGATTTAAAATACAGCTTGTCTGGTTTATAATGGTGGGCAAATACACTTCGAGGTGAATGACATGGAATGTACGGTAGAAAAGAACAAGGCGGGGTGCACCTGCACGTACGAACCCTGCCCGCGCAAAGGCAAATGCTGTGAATGCGTCGCTTATCACAGAAAGATGAAACAACTCCCCGGATGCTTCTTCTCAAAGGAGGGCGAACTTTCTTACGACCGCTCTTATCATAGGTTTGTCATGGAGAACCAGTGAGACCCTAACCTGTTATCTCTTCGAGTATCTCTTCGGCCTTGACGCGGACCTCTTTGATCTTGTGCGTCATCGCCGTTATGGAGATCTTCCGCTTCGCATCATCCTGCTGCCGCGGCGCCATGCTGCCATACAATCCCGAGAGTTTTTCAAGCGTGGCGGCCGCGACATCGGCCATCTGGAGATCAAGGAAAAGAAGGAGCGTTGCGGCGTCATCGGGCAGGCCGTATTTCGCCATGTATTTTTCCGCCTGCTTCGGGAACGCCTCAGAGCCGTAAGCGTTGTGGAGCCTGGCGTATAGCTTGTCGTGCTCCGGTGTCCCCTTGTCCCCTTTGAACAGCCGGTCCAGGGCGTCCTTTACCCTGCCCTGCTGCCATCTGTCCCTGGGGGCCTCCTTTTTTGCCGCTCCCTTCTCCTGCCTGCCGTAGAACCGGCTTTTGTCCCTCTGACGGTCCAGTTCCCGCCAGTTTGGCTTTTCGTCGTCGTAGTCTCCCATAGATCCTCTCATCAGGTTTTTCTCATTATAATCGATTGCGAACTAATTTCCACTATTTTCTCCAGACAGGACATGGGGCCTGATAATGGCTGCAGCCGCTTGAACGGTTTTTTAAAAGACCTTGACAAACCCATTTGCACCGTGATGTGATTGTTTAGAAACAACGCCAAGGAGAAAGAATGTTCATCTGGCTCTTCCACAGGATCAGCGGAGTTTCGCTCATTGTCCTTTTCGGGATCAAGATCCTCACAAGCTACTTCCTCTTCACAAAAGACAAGAAACCCGACTGGGCGCTCAGCCTTCACCGGCAGCCGGTCCTCGACGTCCTCATACTCGTTCTCTTTACGTTCCACAGCGCCTACGGCATCCGCACCATTATCATGGACCTGGGCTACAGGAACGAGAAGCGGCTCTTCGCCGTGTCCAATATCGCCGCATGCGTGGTATCGGCCGGCCTCATATACCTGTACCTTATTTTTGCCTGATGGATATGCTCTCACACGATGTGCTCATTGTCGGCGGCGGCCTCGCGGGATTAAGATGCGCCGTCGGTCTCTGCGACAAATATGATGTGGCCCTGATATCCAAGGTTCACCCCATAAGGTCCCACTCTATAGCCGCCCAGGGGGGTATCAACGCGGCGCTCGCCAACAACCCGGACGCCAGGGACGACACCTGGGAGAAGCACGCCTTCGACACGGTGAAGGGGAGCGACTACCTTGCCGACCAGGACGCCGTGGAGATCATGTGCCGCGAGGCGCCGGAGATCGTCTACGAGATGGAGCACTGGGGCTGCCCCTTCAGCCGTTTCCCTGACGGATCCATAGCGCAGAGACCCTTCGGCGGGGCGGGTTACCCCAGGACATGCTACTCGACGGACATAACGGGCCACGTTCTGCTCAATACCCTCTACGAAAGGGCCGTCTTCAAGGGCGTTAAGGTCTACCCCGAATGGCACGTTACTGCGCTCGCGACAGAGGACGAAAGCTGCCACGGCGTTATCGCCTTCGACCTCATAAACGGCGTGATAATGCCGATCAGGGCAAAGGCGACGCTCTTCGCAACGGGCGGCTACGGCAGGGTCTATTTCTATTCCACGAACGCCCTCATCAATACCGGCAGCGGCATCGGCATCGCTTACAAGGCCGGCGTCCCCGTGAAGGACATGGAGTTCGTCCAGTTCCACCCCACGTGCCTCATCGGCACGAACATCCTCATGACGGAGGCGTGCCGGGGAGAGGGGGGATACCTTTTCAACAACAGGGGCGAGCGCTTCATGGAGAGGTACGCCCCCAAAGCGATGGAGCTGGCGCCCCGGGACATCGTCTCGCGCAGCATCCAGACCGAGATCAACGAGGGCAGGGGCTTCGACCACCCCCTTGGAAGGTACATCAGGCTCGACCTGAGGCACCTGGGCGGGAAGAAGATCCTCGAGAGGCTTCCGGGCATCAGGAAGATCTGCATCGACTTCATAGGCATCGACCCCGTGAACGAGCCCATCCCGATCATGCCCTGCCAGCACTATTCCATGGGCGGCATCGACACGGACGCGGCGGGGGCAACACCGGTCAGGGGGTTCTACGCCGCCGGCGAATGCGCCTGCGTGAGCGTCCACGGGGCGAACAGGCTCGGGGGAAATTCCCTCCTGGACACCATTGTCTTCGGCAAGCTGGCCGCCGGCTCCATCGACGCCTATCTGTCCGGCGGCGGCGCGGTCCCTGATGAAAAAGCGGTCCTCCGCCTCGCCGGGGATATGGAGAAGAAGATCTCCGGCCTTGTCTCGGGGGGAAAGGAAAAGACCTTCGCCCTCCACGCCGAACTGGCGAGGACTATGAGCGCCAACGTGGGCATCTTCCGCCGGCAGGATGAGATGGAGCAGGCGCTGCAGGACATCGCCCGCGTCAGGGAACGCTACCGCGGCGCCGGCGTGTCGTCGCCTTCGCGCCACATGAACTACGAGCTCATGAACGCCATAGAACTTGAATACATGCTTGAGGTCGCCCACACCATTGCGCTGGGAGCGCTTTTGAGGGAAGAGAGCAGGGGGGCCCACTCCCGGAGGGACTTCACGAAACGCGACGATGAAAAGTGGCTCAAACACACCATTGCCCGGCGCGGCGCGGACGGCAGTCCGGACACCTCCTTCAGGGGTGTGGCGATCACACGCTACCAGCCCATGGAGAGGGTCTATTGATAACCGCCGATGCATATACCTTCAGGATACTGCGCTTCGACGCGAAAAGACCCGAAGAGCCCCCCGCGTTCCAGGCATACCGGATAAAGGTCATCCCGGGGCTCACGGTCCTTGCCGTGCTGAACAGGATACGGGACGAGATAGACGGGACACTCTCCTTCCGCTCGTCCTGCAGGTCGGCGGTGTGCGGCTCCTGCGCCATGGTCATAAACGGACGGATAGACCTCGCCTGCAGGACCCAGGTCGCCTCTTTCGGGACCAGCACCATCATCCTGGAACCGCTGCCGAACATGGAGATCATCAAGGACCTCGTGGTTGACATGACCCCCTTCTGGAAGATGTACGAAAAGGTGCGCCCCCATCTCGTCCGGGAGAGCGCAGACCCCGTAAGAGAGATCAGGCAGAGCGAGAAGGAGAGGGGCCGCATCGACCAGTTCGTCAACTGCATCCTCTGCGCCTGCTGCTACGGGGCCTGCCCCGTCATCTCCCGGGACCCGGAGTACATGGGGCCGGCGGCCCTCGCCAAGCTGGAGCGGTTTACCCTTGATTCGCGCGATGAAAGGCCGGAGAACTTCCTCGACACCGTCAACAACGAGAAGGGCGTCTGGGGGTGCGACATGGTGCTGCGGTGCATCGATGCCTGCCCCAAGGACGTGCGGCCCACCGATTCCATCGTGGGCCTGCGCAAGGCCCTGGTGAAGAAGAAGGCGAAAGGGCTTTTGGGGATGAAGAAGAGATGAAGCTCAACTACTCGCTTGTAACACGCAGGACCTTCATCAACACCCTCTTCGGGGGATGGTTGGCCGCCTTCGCGGCGGGAAGCCTTTACGCGCTCTTCAAGTTCGCCTTCCCCACCCTCGGGAAAGAACCCGATTTCGTGGTGCTCAAGAAGGCAGATTTCCTTGATATTCCGGTCAACTCGGTGAAACCATTCGCATGGGGAGGCAAGCTGGGGCTTTTTTTCAAGAAGGAAAACGGCACGACGCAGGCATTGAAAGGTGTCTGCACGCACATGGAATGCAACATCACCTACCGGCCGGATGTGAAGAGGTTCTACTGCGCCTGCCATAAGGGATGGTTCGACGAATCGGGGAAGAACATCGAGGGACCGCCGCCGAAGCCGCTGGAGTTCTTTGACGTTACAATCGAGGGTGACAGGCTCATCGTCGCGAAAAAGGGAGTGAAGGTTGAGTTGCCGAAGGCTTAAGGACTGGTTCGATGAACGCTATGACCTTGAGGGGCTTGCAGGGATTGCACGGGGGAAGCACGTTCCCTCCCACAGGCATGACATCTGGTACTTTGCCGGGGGGCTGACGCTCTTCCTCTTCTGCATCCAGTTCATAACGGGCATGGCCCTCGCATTCTACTACGTCCCCCACCCCGAACACGCCCACAAGAGCATCATCGAGATCGTGACAAAGCTCAACATGGGCTGGCTGTTCCGCTCCATCCACCACTGGGGGGCCCAGCTCGCCATCGTCGTCCTCTTTATCCACCTCTTCAGCACGCTCCTTCTCAAGGCATACCGGAAGCCGAGGGAGCTTCTGTGGGTGACCGGCTTCGTCATGCTCGCCGTCTCCATCTTCTTCGGCCTGAGCGGCTACTTCCTCCTCTGGGACGAGAGGGCCTTCGCCGCGGTGCGGGTGGCGACCGGCGGCGCCGGGAACCTCCCTGTTGTCGGCGGTCTCATCAAGGGCTTCCTCAGGGGCGGCATCGATGTCACCGGGGAGACGCTGACCCGCTTTTACGCCTTCCATGTCGCTGTCCTTCCCATTGTCACGCTTGCCCTTGCCGGGGCCCACGTGGTCCTCGTGCAGGTCCACGGGATGAGCGTGCCCCTGTCACAGCAGCACCGTCAGGGCAGGCCCGAGCCGTTCTTCCCGGACATGCTCTGCAAGGACATGATCATATGGCTCATCTTCCTGGGGATCGTGGTGACTCTCGCCGTGCTTTTGCCTCCCGAGATCGGCAAAAAAGCAGACCCGCTGGCGCCGGCACCGGAGAACATCAAGCCCGAGTGGTATTTCCTCTTCCTCTTCGAGACGCTCAAACTCTTCCCCGGAGAGATACTGGGGCTCAACGGCGAGACCATCGCCATCCTCGTCATATCCGCCGCCATCCTCTTCTTCTTCCTCATACCCTTTGTCGACAGAAGGTCGGCGGCGCAGCAGAAAAGCCCTGTCTTCACGTGGATCGGCATCCTTTACGTCGTTTATTTCGCGGTGATGACCTTCATCGGTTTTGTGAGTTAGGAGCGGCAATGATCATAAAGGCCCTGGCATTCATCTCCATCCTCTTCACGCAGGCAATGACGCTCTGCGCGCAGGGCGAGCAGAAGATCGAGGTGTTCACGAGCGTATCCTACGACCGCTTCATCATATACCAGGCGCTTGTCCTCTTCTGGGCAGGCATCATCGGGCTCATCGTCATCATCGCCATGAAGCTCAAGGATCTCCGGCGGACCCGGGAAATGGACATCGACAGGGAAGAAAAAGACGCGCCTTTCCTTGACTAAGCAGGCCCAAACATTTATTATTAGGTATCTGCGGACCTATGCAACCAACTATTGTGCGGAACACTCTAATATCCCGCCAGGGGCTCGACCATCTTCTCAGCCTTCCCCAGGAAGATATTGTTTACGTTTCCCTTCTGGAGATACTTGCCAAATTCCAGGACATTAAAAAATTCGCCAGCGAGATACACACCGAGATACATCTCATCAAGCCGGTCCTCAAGATACTCGGCTATGCCTACGAATCAAAACCCAAGTATTTCGATGAACGCGTCAAAGACCCCGACGTCGCCCTTTTCGAATCTGAAGAGAAGCGCGAGAGCACATCCCGGTTCTGGGGCACAAAGGAGTATTATTCGAACACCCTGGGAGTGCTGATACTGAAGCGCTTCGGCAGGAACCTCGAGGAGGGTGTCAGCGGTTTCTTCCTGGATTTTGAGAACCGCATACCCCTTTACCAGCTCTTTTACCTGCTGAAAAGCACGAAGACGCCATGGGGCATCCTCACGAACGGCAAGCAGTGGCTGCTCATGAAGAAACCTTTTGCCTGTGAAATACGGGCCTTCTGCGTTGACCTTGAAGAGGCGGCCCAGACAAACGACAGGAACGCCCTTCATCTTTTCTGCAAGATATTCTCATTGAGCGGCCTCACAAAGACCCTGCCGGACCTCCAGGAAAGCGAGCGTGAGGCCCTCCTCGGACGCCTCCAGGAGAAGAAGGCATCCATACGCAACGCGATAGGAGGTTTCAAAAAGAAAACGGACGTGTTCCCCAGGATCATAAGCGGCCTCTCTGACCTCTTCGAGGAAAAGGTGTTCACCGTTACCGAGAATTACCTCAAGGAGAACGAGGTGTGGATCCCAAAACGGACGGCCCCGCCCGGGAGCAGCGTCGACGACTTCAATCTCGCAGATATTTCCTCTTTTCTTTTAAACAAAAAAGGTGTGCCTCCTCCCGTCGATCTCGAAAGGGCGTTCTTAAGGTCAAAGACCGGGGCGATGACAAAAGAGGATCTTCTCTCCATGAAGATACTCGACATGACGCCGGGTTTCGGCAACATCACGACGGAGCTCATCGACAGCATCACCTACTTTTCCTTCATCCTCCCATACCGGGACAGGAACACCTTTGTTTCCGAATGGGAGAACGAAAAGACCCTGAAACGGTTCATAATAGACAAGGTCCTCCACGGCATCGAAAAATCACACATCGCCTTCGATATACTTCACGATATGATGAAGAACCGCTACGGCACTGACGGGGCGAACTACAAGTTCGGCAATCCCCTCATCGGCATGTCGCTCGCCGATATCGCGCCGCATGTGGACATAAAGAACCAGCCCGGCCTTTTCTCAAAGAACCCTCTGGACCTCATCGCTGACCTCGGGCAGATGTACCGGCAATATTTCTCCCTCTCCGAAAAGATCAGAGAAGACATGGTTATCAGGAAAGAGCTGGGGATCAAGCTCAGGCTTTACAGGGAACGCCTTTGTGATGTCATGGACCTCATAACGGCCACATATTTCAGCAAGACGGTGGATGAGAGAAAGATCCAGGAGGCGCTCTCCATGCTTGACAGCGATAGTGATTCCTGGAGATCTCTGTCATCCAGGGACTGGTTTTCCGAATCGAAGCGCATTGCAGCGCGAAGCGGCTTCTTTCACCTTGAGATCGAATTCCCCTTTCTCATCAACGGGGCATTCGACCACATACTGGTCCAGCCTTCCCTCACCCACATCTGGGAAGACGCCTTTCCCCTCCCTGAGGTTACAAAGGCCTACATCAAGAGGGGTATGACCTATCTCAAGCCGGAGGGTACCATGGTGATAATCCTCGAGAGGGCCAACGACGACCTTTTCAAGGACCTCTCCAGATCGAAACGGTATGAGACGCAGGCGCACGAGAATATGATCATCCTCACGAAGAAAACGGCTGAAAAGACGGTTTGAACTACTTGAACGCAAGTCCTCCACGGTGTGAATAACAAAAAGATGACCATATTGATTTCTCGGGTACGTCACCGATTCTTCCGATCCCGCGCTTATAGCAGCACCCGTTAAAAACGTTCAGAAACCTGACCGGTTTATCGGGTTCGGGCCAACCGGTCGTGATATAGAACATGGTCCAATACCTGGTATTATTTTCAGGACCGGTAGAGATGCTCCCGTGTCATCGGCAGGGAATTATTCGGACCATTCGTGAAAAGTATCTGGTAGAGCCTTATATCGCCCCACCGGAAAGCCGCGGCGCTGCCATTCAGATACATGTGCCACATGCGGACGAAGGCACCTGCCGTGTTGTAATAATAACACTCAAATTTATGGCCTGCTTATGCTTATTGTACACCTCTAAAGTCAGTTCCTCAAATAATTGGGCATACCCCTCTGCAAACGGGAATCGCAAAGGTGAGGGCAACAACCGGTTTTTCGCTTTTATCCTGGTGAGAATTTAGAGAAAAAAGAGTATCTGCATCGGGCTGCAAAACAACGGCTTGTATTTCCACAAGGCCCTCAAGGCGACGGGTGAAAAGCTTTCGGGACACGCCGCTGATGGTAATAAATAATGGAAATAAATTGAACAGCCGCAGCACCGGTACGGCATCGCCCTTGACAAGCGGGCACCCGGGAGAATACCATGTATCAATCACCATATGCGGCAATCGATAAAAAGGGGAAACCGTTGAACAAGCAGTTTGTGATCGTTTCCGTCGCTGTCTTCATATTATTGTCCGGAATGTTGCCGTCAACCAGTGCCAGCCAATGTTACACAAGGGACGTCCTCCCGAGATCGGAAGAGGCCTTATCAGGGAACGCCATCAGTAAATTCGAGACTGACTGGAATGGAGACGGTATCAGGGACAAGGTGCTTCTGGTAAAAAACGCTTCCTGTGTACAGTTGGCGGTCTTTTACTATGACCGGAACAGCAAAATTGTCAGTCATGAGATCTCCGGTGATCTCGGGACCGGAGAGTACGGCGGCTATCCCACCCAGATCACCATGGACAAGAACATTATCGTCCTGAAGACAGGGGAGATGAGAAATGAGGTCGTGCTCCGATTCAGGTACAGCGGCAAGGCCAAACAGACAATGCTGATCGGCGAAGAAGTGGAATATTATACAAGCGGCAGGTCAGGCCCGAGCCGGGTCTCGATCAATTACCTTAATAAGCAGAAATATATTTACACTTCTGTTTTTGATGAGAAAGAGCAGCAATTCAAATATCGTTCGGGGCCGAAAAAAAAGGGTATAAAACGCGGCCCAAGACCGTTGTCTGAGATCAACACCGACAGCATGTACGACGATGCAGGAAATGAGTAGCCTTTGAATGCCCGGGAGACAAAAGGCTGCTGCGGCAATTTAAACCATCTTCAGAACACCGTCGTTTTGAGAAGCCGATAGGACCTGAGGTCCACATCTATGTGGTAGGTGATGAAGCTCTCCATGATCTCCTGGGCCTCTCTCTCAACGGCCCTGTTGTCGAATCCGCCGCACCTGGTTCGCGCCGAGATGAGGCCGGATATGGTCCCCTCCGCGCACACCCTGTGCGGCAGGGATCTTGCGCACGCGTCGCAAAGTACACCTCCGCGTTCTCCGGAAAAATTGACCTTCTTCTGTCGGATCATGTCGGCGCCGCAATACACACAAGAATCCAGATTGGGATGGTACCCGAGAGTTTCCAGCATGCCAAGCTGGTGATGGAGTACGTCGGCATAGGTCGGGTCGTTCCCCCTGACCGAATCTATGAGTCTCTTCAGCGCATGGAACAATTGCGCATGAGGCTCCCGCTCTTTCGTGAGCCTGTCAACGAATTCGGCGAAGAACGCTGCAGCACAGGCCTTCCTTATGCTCGTTTCGATACCGTCGTTCGCTGCAACCAGATCGGCATTCTCGATCCTCACCATACCCCTCCCGTGCTTCTCGAAGTATTCTACATGAATGTGATTGAAGGGTTCCAGGGTATTCATGAACCGTTTCTGGCTTTTGCCGGCACCCTTCGCTATGGCCGCCACCTTGCCGGCCCCCAGGGTGAAAAGGTGGATGATCCTGTCCGATTCACCATAGGCGCGCTTTAAAAGGATGATAGCTTCATCTTTATGCAGGGCCATCAGCATACTCCCGGGGACAGGTTCCAACAGTTTGAACCGCTTTAACGTTCAGGGAATGGGAATCGAAATGTATTCCGTTGGGCCGGTATGGAAAGTCATTCATGGCGCATCCCCTTTCAGGAAACCGGAGATGATGAATCGGGCCACCGCATCGACATCGTCACGCGCAAAGCGCGGCAGGGGAACGTCCACATTGTCGTCGGTGACGATGGCAATATAGTTCTTCTCGCCGGAGGCGCAAAGGGGTTCTCTCCCCTTTTTCTTTGTGAAGACCTCGATCTTCAACGCTTTTTCGTGTTTGAATCCCTCTACGATCACCATATCGGCGTCATCGGCATAGCGTAAAATTATATCGTCAAGGGAGGGTTCATTATCAATGTCTTTCACGATCCCTATTCCCGAGGGGGTAACAAGGATGGCCGTCGCAGCGCCTGCCTGTTTGTGGCGATGCGTGTCCTTCCCGGGGACATCGAACTGGAGATCGTGGTGAGTATGTTTGATAACAGCAATACGCAGCCGTTCTTTCCTCAACAAAGGTATCAGCCGTTCGATAAGGGTCGTCTTGCCGCTGCCCGACCTGCCGGCAATACCGATCACGGGGATTTTACCGGAAGACGCCATCACCGGTTAAAAAGCTTTTTTGTAATATAGAAGTGGAATGCAACGATAACGAGGGAATGGGTTATCGCCCCGCCCGCCATGATATCGGGTATCTCCTCGGCAGGCACAAGGACCACTTCTATGTCCTCGTTGGGATCAAGCGCTTTTTCGGCCACTTCTCTGGCGTTCTCGATAAGATAGGTATGGCAGAGATTGTTGAATATGGCAGGATTGGGGTTTACACTGCCCAGGTGCTCCACTTTTCCCCCTGCATATCCTGTCTCTTCAAGGAGCTCGCGCTGGGCGGCTTCACGGGGGTCCTCCTCATCAACGAGCCCGCCAGGTATCTCCAGGGTCACTTCTTTTGAACCGTGGCGATACTGTTTGATCATGACCACCCTGCCATCGTTCGTTACCGGAATGACGTTGACCCAGTCCCTTGTGTCTATGGTGTAGAACTGACCGATCTTTTTGGTCCTCGGGGATATGGCAAGCTCCGATTGTATCCTGAACACCTGATAGTCCTTATCGACCTTTGATTCGAGAAGCTCCCATTCTTTTATCATGATCAAGAACAAAATAGCATGCCGGCGAGGGGAAATGCAAGACCCGATCTGGTTACTGCAAAGCCCGGGGCCCGACAAAAAACATCGGGCCCCGGGCGCGTTGCGAGGAGATTTATGGTTTAACGAGGAGATTTATGGTGGCGTACGCTTCTTTGCCGTCGCCCGTGGGTGAAAAGACAAGCTTCTTCATGATCTCGGTTACGCGCTTTACCAGCCCGCCGTTCTGCTGTGTCTTCGTTACGACCTTTACCGCCTTCACGGTGCCGTCGGGGTTTACAGTGAGCTCTACGGTGTAAGTCATCGCGCTGGTGACACCGGCAAAGCACTTTTCGATCTCGTGCATGTTCTTCTTTACGATTTCCAGCACGTTCTGTTTTGAAAGCCCGCCGGCCACCTTCACATCACCTGCGGTGACAGCGGCTGCCCATTTATTTTCCCTGTCCTTTTTTCCGGTCTCTTCCTTGGCATACTCTGGAGCCTGCACGGCCGGGGCCCACCTGCCGCCCGTTTTCGAGGGATAAGGCGGGGCAACTGCCATCTTCGCCATTGTGCCTCCCACGGCATGGTCGGAGACGCCTTCAGGCAGCGGCAGCGGCTGATTGACCGTCGTCGGTTTGTCACCGGTATTGCGCACCTGCGTATCGACGGCCACGAAAGACGTGTATGCGGTGAGCAGGTTATATGTGAGGCCAAGTTCCGTCACTTCTTTCACGCGCTTGTCGTTGGAGCGCAGCTTGTTGTAGTCTGAAAGGAGGGTAATGCGGTGGCGGGCCCAGAGATATTTCAGCGCTGCGTTTTCCTTCGCGGGTTTCACCGATGCCACATTGATCGTCTCCTTAAAGGCGCCCGCGCCGGAGGTGCCGGTCACCGTTACCGTCCCCTTAGGGTTTCCTTTCCATTTGCCAAAAACTATGACAGGACGGTCGGCAAGAACATCGGGGACGGAGGGGGGCTCCACATCGTATGCCGAGAACCCTTTGAAGCTGATTTTCACCTTCGTCAGGACGGGTGACTCTATCATCTCTCTGAAACGCTGGGCCTGCGAGGGGGCATCAACCGGCTTTGTTATGATAAAGGGCTCTCCCATGCCGACATGGGCCATTCCTTCGATGATGTGGCGGTTAACGGAACTGCCGATACCAAAGGCAAACATGTTCGCATCGCCGAGGTTTGCGCGGATGAGGTCGAAAACCTCTTCCTCGACCATGACGTATCCATCGGTGACAACTACAACGGTCCGGGAATAATTCTCCAGTCTGGGGAGCTTGAGGACACGGTTGAGGGCGGGAAGAAGTTCCGTGCCGCCGCCTCCCTTCTGGCGATCGATGACATTGATCGCATTATCGATGTTCTCCTTTGTCGCCGGCACCGATCTTTCCGACATGAGCCTGGAGCCCCCGGAAAAAAGGAGGACGTTGAAAGTATCCGTCGGGCGCAGTTTGCCGATGAGATCCCTCATGAGCTTCTTCGATATATCAAGGGGAAATCCGTACATGGAGCCGGAAACATCAACGACGAAGATATATTCCCTGCCCGGTATCTGGGCGGTCTTGACCTTTTTGGGCGGCTGGAGCATACAGAGGAAAAAGTTCTCCTTTTCGCCTTCGAACAGGAGCAGGCCCGACTGTATCTTGTCCCCGGCAAGGCGGTAGCGGAGGATGTAATCTTTGTTCCCTCCGTTCCTATCAGACCTGTCGAGGGTCACCTTCGCGACGGCCGGCCCGTCAAAGACCGCGTTGACCTTGTGCGAGGGAGAGGCAAGTTCCTTGATGGGCATGCCGGCGTTGATGTTGACGGTCATGTCGAAAGTATAGGTGGGTTTCTCACCCTGGCGCAGATAAGGGTTCTGCACCCATTTATCGGAGGGTGATGCCGTATCGGACGTCTTGTTGGAATAACGGGGCCCGACAACGGTGGGATAGGCAAATTCGTATATCCTGTCAGTGGGAACAAGGAGCTCCGTGTATTTCAGTTCCACTTTGATCTCGTCACCGGGCATGATGTTGGCGACGTTCATCTGGAACACGTTCGGTCTTTGCTGTTCGAGGAGCGATGCACTTTTGCCCTGTTTTTTAGCGTCTTCGTAATCCTTGCGGGCCTCCTCACGCTTCTTGATCTTTGCCTCGATGACGCGTTTGCCTATGACCATCTTCATGCCGTACACGGCCGCGCGTGTCGAAGCCGGAAAGATGTAGATCGCTTCAAGGGGTTTCTTCCCCTCGTTCTTATAGACCTGGGTCACTTTCACATCGGCGATGACACCGGATATGGCGGCAGCTGCAGATGTCGACTTGAGCGGCAGCTGGTCAACGGTCGGGTCGTCGCTCTTCACGAAGAAATAGGGAGAGAGCGTCCTGTCACCGGAGTCCTCCGGTTTCTGTGTGTACGACGACCCCGGGAAAAAAAATACAGAACATATCATGGTAATTACCATGAGAAGAATTGGAACACGTTTCATCGATAACCTCCTTTGGGTCTGTGTTGCTTTTCTCAAAGTAAGACAGCAGGAGTCATGGAAAAGTTCCAAAAAAAATAACGAAATAATCTATCAGGGAAAATTGCGATAATTTTAGCAGTTTAAAGCGTTTGGGCCGTTCCAACCGTTTAAACAGGAAAAACTAAAAAGAGACCTCCGTTCTTTTACGGCCGGAACAGTTCAAACGGTTGGAACGGTTGAAACTTTTCTTACCAGGCGATTCTCCTTCCCTGCAGGATCCCCTGTGCACGGGCGTTTCCCAGGCGTGCTGCGCCCTGATAGTCCTTCACGGCCTGCTCTTTGTTTCCCTTCAGCTCATATGACTGGGCACGGTTGAGATAGGCATCGGAATTGGACGGGTCTACCTCGATGGCCTTTGAATAATCCGTGATGGCGCGGTCGTTATCGCCTTTGAGGAAATACGCGAGCCCCCTTATCAGATAAAGCTCGTCGTCCGCGGGATCAAGCTCGATGGCCCTGGTATAGTCGGCTATGGCCTTTTCGTGATTGCCCATCTTCTGATAAACATAGCCCCTCCCCGCATAAGCAACAGGATCTTTCGGATTATACCTGATGGCCTTGTCGTAATCCTTCAGCGCTTCTTCATAATTGCCCTGGGAAGCATCGAACTCGCCGAACTTTTCCAGATAGGCGACATTGCAGGCACACAGCACGGAAAGCGCGGCCGCCGCGAAAAAGAAACCCGAAAACAACAATATTTTCTTTATTCCACTCTTCCTGATTGTCATTTTGCCCCTCGCTTGTCTGTAATGTGAATGGATTATAACACGCGCTTTTGAGTTTTTCACCTGCTTTCCCTGCAAAAACAGATGTAATAAAGCGGGGTCTAACCGCCGTTGAGGATCTTTTCCATCTCAAGGATCTCGTCATTGACGGATTCGAGATCGCATACAAACTTGAAAACATCCATGTCTTTAATGGCCGGGGCTATTTCAGCAAGCGCCTTGAACGCTTCCGTATCGGTGAGAACGACGCCGCTCATGTCCCCTCCGAAACCAAAATACCTTATCCGGGCAAGCTGGTCAGCGAGGGCGCAAACGGCAACGGTGGGCCTGCTCTCCCGGGGGCACTCCCCGACATTATGGTGGTATTTCGTAATATCCACCAGCAGCCAGGGAAACTTCCATTTCTCCATTATAAGACCGCCTATGTTGTCGTGTGATTCACCGATGATCCGTTTTTCCGCATCGATCATCGGCAGGCATTCCTCATGGGTGACCTGCACGACGATCCTGTATATGTCGTGGGCATAACGGTCCAGCACCACCTTGCCGACATCATGAAGAAGGCCTCCGAAATAGATGATGTTCTTGTCTCCGACGGACAGTTCCTGGCATATCTTCTTTGCTATGACCCCCGTCGCAACGGAATGTTTCCAGAACTCATCCAGGCTGAACGTTTCCGCGCCGCGGGGCGGTTTCAACGCCTGGTAGGCGCCGCAAGAGACACAGATCATCGTTATCTCTTTCACGCCGAGCATTTTTACTGCGTAATCAACGGTGGCAACCTTGTTGGGCAGGCGATAGAACGCCGAGTTGGCAACCTTGAGGACGTTCATGCTCATCGACGGGTCCCTGGCAATGATCCGGGCAATGCTGTTCATGTCCGAGTTCTCATCATCGAGCGCCTTTAGAAGCTCGATAATGATCATCGGTATGGGCGGGAGAAAGCTTATCACCGCTTCAAGTTTTTTCGCAAAGTCGTTTATCACATATCCCTTGCCATTTTTTATTCCCCGGCAATAAATACGTTCCGGTAATAGTATCATCGGTCAAAAACCTGATCCCTTAAGGGTTGTCCATTCAAGGGACCGCGGAAGATCATTTTTCCTTTGCAATCTTCCCCCATAGTGCTGTAAAACATCAAAAATCTTTTTTTATCTGATAGTTGCGGTGTGAATAACATTGAACGCATGACACGGGATTATATGGCGAAAGGCACAGAGGGAACAAATCCGTCGGCACCATTGTCTTATACAAAAGAGCTGCGCCGTGAAGGAGCGGATGAGGACCATGAATATGTGACACTGTGCCAGAAAGGCGACGCTGACGCATTCGAGGTACTCGTAAGGAGGCACCAGAAGAAGATGCTCAATATCGCATACCGCATGACGGGAGACTACGAAGATGCCTGCGACATCGTACAGGAGGCCTTCCTTTCCGCCTACAAGACCATAAAAAAATTTCGCGGTGAGGCAAAGTTCTCGACATGGCTTTTCGGCATCGTTGTCAATCACGCCCGGAACCGCATAAGACACACCAGGAGCAAGGCGTTCCATGAAGTTGCAAGCCTGGATGACCCGCCCGAAGAAAACAGGGGGGGCATTGCGGCCAGGTCCCCGTCGCAGGACATCTCCGCTGTCGACATGATGATGCAAAAAGAGGTCCAGGAAAAGGTCCAGGCGTGCATAGGCAACCTTGACGAGGAACATCGGGAAGTCCTGGTGCTCAGGGACATACAGGGTTTCTCGTACGAAGAGATCTCCCTGATGCTCAAGATACCTGACGGCACTGTGAAATCGAGGCTTTCAAGGGCGCGCGGCGCCCTGAAGGAAGACCTTTTAAAGGTACTCGGTGATCAATGAAAAAATGTGTTGATATGGAGCTGAAATTAAATGCCTATCTCGAAGGATTGCTCTCCGGGAAAGAAAAGGACCTCGTGGAAGAACATCTCCGGGATTGCCCGGATTGCGCAAGGGCGCTTGAAGGACTGAAAAAAACAAGGCAGATAATCGGAAGCCTCGACGAGATCGAGCCGCCGCCATGGCTCGCCGCAAAGGTCATGTCCCGTATTCACGAAGAAAGTGAAGCAAAAAAAAGTTTTTTCCGGAAGCTCTTTTTCCCTCTCCATATAAAAATTCCAGTTGAAGCTCTTGCCGCGGCTTGCGTGGTTGTCCTTTCCGTCCTCATCTACCAATCCACTATACCCGACATCAAAAGCGTTCAGCGCCCCCTGCCGGAAGCGCAGCTTTCCGGGCAGGTGCCCGTTGATGCCGGCAGTGCTGCGCAGCAGCACTCCGTTTCGAAAGCTCCCCCCGAGAAAACCCTTGACCGTCAGATCGGTAAAAAGGCTGCACAGGAAAGAAAGGTTTCTGCCGTTGAAAGTCGGGAGAAAAGCGAACAGACGCAATCATCGCCTCAAAAATCCCTTGCAGCGCAGCAGGATACTCCGCCTGTCCTCTCCGGCAAAGATAGCTCTCCCGGTCTTGCCGGGCGGATGGAAACGTACGGCACAAAGACCGGCGGCGGCGATGATTATATGAAAGAGGCCCCACCCGTGCTGAAAGCGGGGCCCCACTCTGCTGCGAAAATGAGACCGGAAAGGAGCGCAGCGGACACGATGGTGAAAAAGGAGAAGACAATGGCGCCTGCTGCGCGGCCGGCACAGCCCGCGGAATCAAAGGAACCACGCAATAGGATCTTTGTGCTCACCGACAGGCCTTCGGAAGCGGCCGGCGAAGTGCAGACAATACTGTTTTCCGTTGGAGGTAAAGGGATCGAGAAAAAATGGTACAGCGGTGAAACGGTCATCTCAGGCATGGTCGATACAAAGAATATCGACGAGCTTCTGAACAGGCTGAAAAAGACCGGCACCGTGGATAAAAACGGCATTCCTGCCAAGACCGATACAAAGTCGATCCTCATCGAAATAACTATCCGCAACACAGGGGTTGGCCTGGTGGATTAACGGGCCAGGATAAACGTATTTTCCGTCCCTCATCTCTTCAACGAACATCATAACCAGGATCATCCAGGAAATAAGTAACCATTCAAATACCAAAAGGGACGATTCGCATATTATTGTATTGATTGTATTGACAACATTCACAACGGGTAGTTATGTTATCCGGGAGTCGGGGGCGGCTCAAAGGCAACGCTGCAATGATCATATTTTTTTGAGAGCGATGGACAAACGTACCGGCGCGCTATGCTGTTCGCAATTGGGCGCCGGACATAACGGGTATGTCAGACAACCAGTATATTACAAAAGACGGACACCGTCACCCGGAGATCAGTTTCAACAAAGTTCCGATAAGGCTCGGCATAAGCCCTGTTTCTATCGCCCGCACGGTCAAGTCCGGAATACCTGCAAAAAAAAGCAAGTACGATGACCATGAAAAGATCAACGAACTGTACCGCGAATGGTCCAGGTCCCCGAAAGCGCCCTCAGGCAACCTGAGTGAAAAGGTCCTTCTTCGTTTTTACGATTTCTACAAACCAAGGATCATGGCAATCGTAAAAAAATACCGCGCTCTGAGTCCCGTCTTTGATGATGACGACCTGCAGCAAACAGCACTGCTCGGGATATTTCAGGCCCTCGCAAAATACGATCACGCACCGCATGTAGAAATGAGATTTTCTACTTATCTCGAATGGTCGATAAGGAATATATTTCAACGGGCCATCGGTTATTCCGACAAATTCGTTGAGGTCTATAATGGAAACGACCGTCTTCTTTATTCAATAAGCTACCAGGATTTCCTGTCCAGAAAAAAGGTCATTCAATCCGCTGGTCATACCTATGTTGTCAGATCAAGGTTGTGCTATCTTGCAGATATTATCAACTCCGCTGGTTCCACTGCATGTGCAACATCTCAGGGCGATGCTCCGCCCTTCTATTCCGGTAATCACACAAATGCGGAAGAGGATACGAACGGGCCCGACGGACACGGCGGTCCTCTCCCGTGTACGAGAATGATCCATATTTGAAGAAAACCCCGATGAGATATCAAGACCATCCCGAAGGCAGGTGTGACCAGGACATCAAGGCAATGAAGGAAGAACTGGAGAAGATCAGGGAAAGGGCGCTCGAGGTATTCGCACATTACGAAAAGACAAAGGCGGCGATCAGGGAAGAGGTCCGAAAAGAATACACGCGCACGATACGTCATCTTGAAAATGAACGCACTTACAGGGAGGGCATCATAAAAGAAAAAATCACCCGGATCGATAAACTTCAAAACAAGATAGAGTCCATGGGCAATGAGATCGTCGGCCTTGAAACGAAAAGCAAACTCTGGGAACATGAATGTGCGCGGATCTGTGATATCTACCACAGGACGATCGGGTATTATTCAAACCCCGGGCTCATCGAGGTTCAACTGCAGGTCATTTCCGAATACACCGACGCCCTCATCAGGTTTGTCAAGGTGCACATGTGGGGGAAAGACACTCTCGACATGGTACATGTTTACCGGGAATCCATCACGAAGAAAATGCGTGAACTGGTCCTCGAGATCGAGAAGTGCATCAAGGAAGATATCTCCGCAGATTCAGCCGGCAAGAATGTTTCCGCACTCTCCGAAAAAACATTGCATGATCCTGCATAATGCATGGCCTGCGCGCCGCCGGGCGGGCCGGCATTTAAAGAGAATCCGGTCCTTGCGTGACCGGATGCCTGACGCGTCCATTCATTGACTGATGGATATCTTTGTAAAGAGGAAATGCCCCCCGGCTTTAGTTAAACCAAACCGGGCAGCAAGGATAAGAATAATCACCATGCGAAGTAAAGGATCTCTCAAAAGGGGGAAAACACCTTTTGCATCTCCTCACATGACGTTTCGTGATCGGATAATACTTTTTAATTCTTTCTTACTTCCCTGCCACCTTCATCGGTTTTTCACAACAGATGAGATCGCATACTCCAACGCAATTACATACCGTGTCAATGGCAACGACCATTCCGCAAACACTGCAGGTGTATTTCGTTCCTTTTTTATTGACGCCTTTCGCGGTTACAGGTTTTTTCGCTGCCGCGGCAGGTTTCGCTTTTGCTGCTGCCGCTTTCTTTACTGCAGGTTTTTTCGCTACCACAGTTTTTTTTACGACAGGTTTTTTTACACTCTTCGCGGCTTTTGTTGCCATACAACACCCCTTATTTTTTTGCAGGAGCTTTCTTCGCCGGTGCCGCTTTCTTCGCCGGTGCCGCTTTCTTTACTGCAGGTTTTTTTGCCGGTGCCGCTTTCTTTACTGCAGGTTTCGCTTTTGCTGCTGCCGGTGCCGCTTTCTTTACTGCAGGTTTTTTTGCCGGTGCCGCTTTCTTTACTGCAGGTTTTTTTGCCGGTGCCGCTTTCTTCGCCGGTGCCGCTTTCTTTACTGCAGGTTTCGCCTTCACAGTCTTCTTTGTTTCTACCTTCGCAACCGTCGCTGCCTTACTTTTTTTTGTTGAACACTTTGTCGCCATTGGTTCCCCCTTTTAGTTTTTTGTGATGCTAAACTATTTATTTTTTATTCTATATAAATAAAACGTTCTGTCAAGAAAAGAATGTGAAAAATATAAATTAATTTAAAATTTATTTTCGTCGAAAAATATTGAAAACCTTTTGAACGATGTACATGAATGTTCTTATCAGGATGTTTCTTGCAAGATACAGAACAAAGGTCAGAACGATGCTGATAAAAAGAAGGATAAAAAAAGCGCGATACTGTTTATCGTTCAGCGCAGTGCCTTGCATGGTCAGCATCAGTGTTCCCGGCAGTCTGCCGAAGATATTCATGAGAATGAAATCCGCAACCCTGATGCGTGTGAGCCCGAGCAAATAACACAGTGAGTCCTTGGGAAAACCAGGGATGAGAAAAAGGATGAAAGATATATTGAGCCCTTTGTGCGTGACAAAATAATTGAACCTGTCGATGTAATCTTTCTTGACCACCTTCTCGACGAACCGGATGCCCAACATCCTTGATATCGCGAATGCGCCGAGAGAACCGATGGTCAGCCCTATGGTTGAGAATATCGTTCCCCGCACGTTCCCGAAAAGGAGGCCTCCCACAAAACCGGTGATCTCGCCGGGTACGGGTGCAAACACAACCTGAAGCGCCTGGATCGCCATAAATACGATCGCTGCATAGGGACCGAAAGACAGTATGAAGATACGGAGCTTTTTGTAGTCTAAAAAGAAACGGTAATAGGCAAATATCTCTTTCCACGCCCCTTGCTGATAGGCATAAAAAATGAGAAAGACAAGCAGCAGGATGAGCAGCGCAAGGATCGTCCGCAATAAAGACGACAGGATCTTAGATTTTACCAGGGATGTTCTGATCAATTTTGAACGATGACCGTTCGCAGGACTTCGTCGATGGTGGTAAGCCCCTC
>ENA-UOWG01000232-UOWG01000232.1-activated-sludge-metagenome-genome-assembly--contig:-NODE-232-length-83429-cov-6.508240_pt1 | contig 83429 bp, 152 predicted proteins | sample MGYA00238147_ERZ761563 | MGnify/ENA primary metagenome ERZ761563 (study PRJEB28884, sample SAMN05720216) | anaerobic digester metagenome | isolation source: active sludge of municipal...
CCGGAAACCCCTGGTACTCGGAAATAACCTATGGTCTCGGAGACATGAGGTTTTCGCTCGCACCTGAGCCTACACATAACCGGAAACCCCTGGTACTCGGAAATAACCTATGGTCTCGGAGACATGAGGTTTTCTGGGTAGGACACGGGCCTACAACCTAGCGGTCGTCTTTAAGATTTGCTCGACATGTAGGGGGCGTGTGTTCAAGCCCCCGAGGTACTTTGGGAATCTGACAGCCGGAGGTTGAAAGAGGCGGTGTATTGGGCGTTGTAGTGGCATGAGCAAAGCAACCTTCTCCGCCATCAACTGCACCGTCCTCCACCTCGATGCCGGGCATGACCCCTCAGGGAACCCCAAGAGGCTGTACCTCATCGTGAGCCTAGGGGAGACCGTGGCAGCCCTGGATGAGGGCTACCTTGGGAGCGCTGCTCTGGACCACTGGGGCCGTCCTGTGGGCGAGGTGCTCCGCCACAACGTCACCCAAGAGCTGAAGATCGCCAAGGCCGAGTACCGACGCCTCCTGAAGGCCACCCCGACCAAGACGGTGGTGCTGTGAACCCTCCAGGCAAGTTCGAGGGAGAGCCGGACTACGTCCCCTCCTTCTGGGATCGAGCCCTCTCAGGAGAGGCCGATGACGACCGGGACGGCACCTTCATCTTCCACATCACCGAAGAGGACCATTCCAGATACCCGGAGCTGCCCGTAGGAGCCCGCCTGTACCTGGTCGAGGACTCGGATGGCTTCGTGTTCAGCCGCCTCGTAGGAGGCACCAAGGAGAACCCATGAGCATCGTCACCCAGGCACTCCTGGACGACCCCATCGCCGGTACCTTCCACAAGAAACGCCCCGGTGACCCCTGCTTCTACTGTGGAGATCCCCTCCCCAAACCCCCCTACGTCCTCTGGCAAGGCATCGGTGACCAGATCGCCCTCTGCCCCGCCTGTGCCATCAAGCTCGGCTCCTCCCTCATCTCCGATGGAACGAAGGCCGAGGGCCGATTCACCCCAAGTGCTTGAGAAAAGTGAAGCACTCCGGTTGAAAGAACCCTTTCCCAAACGTTGTACTGACATGAAGCGCATCGGAATGGCACTTTCAGCCCCCCGTGGTCCCACTCAACGCCGTAGCCAGTACGGAATCTACGATTCCGGCCTGTGCCAGTACGAGGGGTACCGTGAGCTGTGTGAAGACGGGGAAGCCCAGGTTGGCCTCCCCCTCAGTGGGCCAAATGCTGCCCATCTTCAGCCCTGTATCGCCTTCAACGAGGCCCACTACGACGAAATCCGCTGGTTCGAGGGGTCTTTGAAGACCCGCTTCGACCGAATCAATGCTTCTGAAGGGGACGTGGACGGACTTGTTCGCAAGGTAACCGCCATGAGGTCCTGGGTCGAGCTGGAGATCAGCTTGAGGGACCACGGGTACATCCCAACGATCATCCTCTACCCGGACGATCCTGAGCACATGAAGACCGCCAAGGCGGCCTTGACGGAGATCATCCGGAGCAAGGGCTATCAGGTATGGGAGGGGTCCAAGGGTCGAAAAGTTCAACGAGCAGGTTGAAGGATTCGCCCCTCATACGTTGTAGGGACATGATCACCGAAACCACCATCACCACGAAGCGCTCGGTTCTCAAGGCCCAGATCAGCCGGACCCCGGCCACCCTCAATGAGGCCCGTGCGAAGAACCCCCGCTGGTTCCTCGAAGTGGGTGAGGCCAACATCATCTCGGCCGAGGTTGTGGGCGTGAACCTGGAGTTCGCTTCCTGCCCCAGCTCGACCCCCCGCTGGAGCTACTACCTGGAGATCACCACCAAGACCGGCAAGGGCATCGTCTTCCTGGGCCACACGCCTGAGGGCTCCTGTGCCGACCACAACGCTGACCTCTGTGCCTTCATCCCCAGCAAGGGTGCCGCCAAGGTCTGGGGGATCTTCGTGTGCAAGAAGTACGGCCAGTGGCGGGGAAGCCCCATGGCTTACCTCATCGCCCACAAGAAGGGCGTCAAGACCTGCTGTGGCACCGAAATCTACTACCGCCTTGCTGGCAAGGCTTGGGGAGAGGCGGCATGACCCACGTCGAGCTGACCGAGCGGATCCTGTCCTTCGAGGACGGGTCCCTCGATGAAGAAGAGACCATCGAGCTGTTCCAGGCCCTCATCGACAACGGCATGGCCTGGACCCTCCAGGGGGTCTACGGAAGGACCGCCAAGCGCCTGATTGAAGCGGGCCTCTGTACCCCTCCCAAGAAGGAGCAAGATGCACCTGCACATTCATAATGCCAAGAAGGTGACCTTCGACGGGCGGGATTGCTTCATCCTGTCCCTCCTGGACGACCGGGGGAACCTTCTCTTCGACCCCCAGAGGAAGCGCTACGACCCCGAGGCGACCTCCGAGCACACAACCCTGCCCGAGGCCATCACGGCTGCCAGGGAGCTTGCCAAGAGGCGTGGGGTGCCATCTATCACCGTCGAGAGAGGGAACGGGCTACCCCCAGAAAAGATCATCCCAGGTTGAAGGATTCGATCCTGAGCCGTTGTAGGAACATGACGACCCGAACCCTCTCCCTCACCGCTCCCGAGTCCCTCCAGCCCTTCGGCCGTGGCAACCCCAACTACCACCGGACCCAGGAAGCTCAGCGTCACCAGGGCATGTACGTGGACCAGACCGAGTGCTGCTGCGTCTGTGGCAAGAAGGCGTTCGGCAAGTCCCGCCAGTTTGTCTACCTGACCGACCTCTCCCAGTACATCACCAAGGAAGAGTGCCAGGACCACGACCTGGGCATGTACCCCGTGGGCTCCGACTGCGCCAAGAAGCTCAACAAGGCGGGCGTCCCCACCTACAAGGTCGAGGTATGATCGACCCCAACTGCCCCGAGCGGGTCCTCCCCGACTTCCTCAGGCGACCGGCCAACGCCCTCAACGTGGAGCCCATGCAGCCCGGCCCACGTTGCCGCCTCAGGACCCCCGAGCACTGGGGCGACAAGGACCACCGGGCTACCCGCTGGCTCCTCTCTGGGGGCTCCCCGCTGGTCCTAGGCCCCTGCTCTCAGCCTTGCCCTCGGTGTAAGACCGAGCATGAGCAAGAGAGCACGGAAGACCCAGCAGGCTGAAGAGCAGACCCCCCCCGACCCTCCGAGGAGCAACCGCCCAGGTCATCCTCCTGGACGACGCTGCCTCCTTCCCCCAAGAGCAAGAGAGGGAGGACCAGCCCCTCCTGGTCCCTGGCAGGACCGAGGGCACCCTCTCCTTGACCCAGACGACCCTCTTCCCCGAGAACCTGGTCCGTGCCTTCCAGCACCCCCAAGAGAGGGAGGAGAAGGTCCGTGCCCTCGCCTACGACCTCTGGCTCCAGCGAGGTGCCCCCATCGGCTCCCCAGAGGCCGACTGGCTCGAAGCAGAACGTCTGGTACCAGGTTGAAGAACCCTCCCCTGGGACGTTGTAGAGACATGGCAACCACCAAGTGGACCCAGGTCAAGACCCCCAAGCAGCCCAAGCGCCTCACCCAGGAAGAGAAGGACGAGCTGGCCCGCAAGAGGGCCGAGGCCGCCTTCTACGACCGCCTCGCCTGTGGCTACCCCACCGACGAGCAGGGCCGCCCCTACTGACCCCAGCTCCCTCCCAAGAGAGGGGAGCACCCCGAAGCCCGATCACCCCCAGAGGGAGGTCGGGCTTCTCTCGTTCCATCCCCACATGTAGGCAAACACCCCGTTCGTATATTCTCTACCCAACGACCAACCCACGAACGGAACTACAGTGTAGGCAAGGACATCGTTCGTACTGCCTCTTGAACGTTCATACCTTCTAGGGGGTACGAGCGTGCGAGAGAATGTATGAGCCCTGTTCTTGCCTACATCCGGGCACTCAGTCCTTCCTTCTCTCGGGAATCTTGCACCAGTAGATGGGGCCGACCTTGGACTCGTACCCTGAGTAGGTCCAGCGGTCCCCAGAGAGGGAGCAGAGGAGGATGCCAGAGCCATCGTCCCCGAGGACCAGCTCATCCTCTGGGGGTAGCTGGTCCTCAGTCTTGACCCACATGGTCAGCCTTCCTTCTTGCGGTTGTTGGGCGAGAAGAAGTGGGTCTCCCCCCGGACAAGGATGAGGTGCCCATTCTCCCGGCCGTCACCCAGGTCGTAGGGTCCCTTCCCGTGCTCCTCCAGGATGGCCTTGACCAGAGTGTTGACCTTGGCCTTCTGGATCTCCAGTGCCTTCTCCACTGCTCCGAGCCTGGCCTTCTCTGCCTTGTACTGTGCGATCTGACTCTCGATGTCTGACATGAGGTTGGGTCTCCGTAGCACTCCCCCATACACCAGAAGCAATTAACCAACCCTGGGTACCGGAAACTCCCATGCCAGCAGGAGTTCGGATCGGGCCGACTCAAAGTCCATGCCAACCAGGGACATTTCAATATCCGGACCAAAATATCCTTGACCGATGCTGGGTTTGGTTTCCGGGGGTATGAGGGGGTTGGACACACAGGGTCCTACATGATTCAGGATGGGGCTGTGGTCCTCTGGGAGGGGGTTCGTAGCGAAGCTCTTCGGCTAGGCTAGGGGAGGGGGGTGGGACATGGGAGGGGGCGGGGTTCCTTCTCCTGCTCTCCTCTCTCCTGTGTCTGGGTCCGTCCCTATGCCTGTCTCTGTCCCTGTGCTTGGGAGGGAGGGGGTTGATGTTCGTTCTCCTCTGTCTCTCTCACGGGTGCTGGAGGGGGTTGCTTCTGTCCCTTGGGAGGGGGTTGCCACTCTTGCTCTCTGGGTGGCTCTTGCTCTTGGGGCTGGGGGTGTTGCTCCTTCTCTTCTTCCCCTCCGCCTCTCTCCTTTGGACTTACCCTTTTACAACCTTGGGTCGGGGGTGGTTGTTGGGCTGGTGTATGTTTGGGGCTATGAGCTACGACTCCAGGGTGGATACCGAGAAGCACATAGCTGAAGTGATAGGTCGGGTGGACCAGGTGTGTTCGGAGCTTCGGATACGGGTGCAGGGGCATGACCGGTCGAAGCTGATGTCACCTGAGAAGGAGGTATTCGACCGGGTGACGGAGGGTTTGCGGGGGCTGACGTATGGTTCGGATTCGTATAAGGAGCAGTTGGCTGGGATGGGGGAGGCGTTGGAGCACCATTACTCGGTGAATCGCCACCATCCAGAACATTGGGGGGAGGGGATTCGGGGGATGAACCTACTCGATTTGGTGGAGATGTTGGCGGATTGGAAGGCGGCATCGGGTAGGCACGCTGATGGTTCGATGAGGGCCTCGTTGGATTTGAATCGGGAGCGGTTTGGGATATCGGACGAGCTGTATGGGATGTTGGAGCGGACGTGTGAGGAGCTGGGGTGGCTCTAATGGTGGACCTGGGAGGAACGGACATCGAGTTTCTATCGACGTATTCGATAGAGGAGTCGCTGCATCATGCGGTAAGGGCGGTCCTTGAGGTTTGGGGGTCTGGTGTTATCGAGGACCTGGACACGGGAAAGAGGATTGAATTGGTAGGGCTTCTGGGGTCCCGGCTGTCCGAGGTAGCTGTATTCAAGGACCTTCAGGCGTTACGGTCGTGGACCGAGCATGGTTGGACGGAGGGGAACTGTCGGATGATGGTTCACATCTTGTCGCATCCTGATGGGGTAGTCACCTGTGTGGTAGAGGACCAGGAGGGTGAGTTAGGGGTGATACTTCGGGGGGTACGGGAGGGGCTTTTAGGTGGGCCACGGGCGATACGTGGAGGAGGTTGAGGGCCAATGGTGAAGGCAAAGAAGCCTAGGACGGATGTGATGGTAGGAGGGCCACGGCCAACGGGGCGAGGGGAGGCGGAGCTACAGCTCACGGGGTGCCTCTTGCCATTCGGGGCTGATGGGCGGGCGGTCCTTCTGATGATGCCTGGGTCGGTCTACCTGTACCTTCCCTTGTTCACGTCTTTGGAGAAGCTCCAGGCGTGCCTCAAGCAGGCCAGTGTGTCCTATGCGACGGTCAAGCAGGTCGTTGTGGGGCAGGAGTTCCTGGACTCGATCCCGTCCGACATAGTGGTCATTCAGGACCCGTGGTTCACGGACGAGGGCAAGGTCCGGTTCATGCAGATCCAGCGTTAGTGGTTACCCTTCGAGGAGGGCTTCGACCTTCTTGGCGGTCTCCTCGGTCAGGTCCGCCTTGGGCAGGTACTTCAGGGCTTCTTCTCTGAGGACGGCAAGGGCCATGGGGCGCTTGTCTCTCCTCTCCAGGAGCCTCACGTACAGGGGTTTGGCCTGACGAGCCTTGTTCACGGCTTCCTCGGGGTTCACGGTCTTTCTTACACCAACGGGCTCTTTCCCTCGGTGTATTTGAGGGGTATGACAGAACTTGAGCGAAAGTTGATAGCAAAGTTGCTGACCATGGCGTCGGAGGAGTTCTCCAATCATGGGTGCAACGACTTTCATCTACTTCGGGATGGTGGGCTTACGGAGGCTGAGGCGGCTGAGGTTCAGTTGGCCTTGGTACGGGATGGGGTAGCGGACGAACCTTCTTCAGGGGCCTACACTTGTGATTGGATGCTGATGACCTGGTTGGCGAAGAAGGTCTTGGTGTAATCTCGGGGGCATGGAAGCCTCGATCCTCCTCGGTGACTCTCGGGAAGTTCTCAAGGGCCTAGAAGCCGAGTCGTTCGACTCGATGGTCACGGATCCCCCTGCTGGGATTGCCTTCATGGGCTCCGAGTGGGACAACCACACGTTGGACGGGTTCGAGGAGCTTCTCTACGAGGTCTTCGTGGAGGCGTACCGGGTCTTGAAGCCGGGGTCCCACATCCTTGTCTGGTCGATTCCTAGGACCAGTCACAGGACGGCAAGGGCTATCGAGCGGGCTGGGTTCGTCATCCGGGACGCCTTGGACAACATCAAGGACCGGTCCCCCGAGGTCGAGGCATTCCTTCTGAGTCTCACTGAGGAGCAGAGGGAGCTTCTTTTGCGTGCCTCCCCCGCTGACTCTTTCCTTCTTCATCTCTTTGGGCAGGGGTTCCCGAAGAACTTGAACCTGAAGAAGGCTCTCACGAAGCAAGGGCGGGTTGAGGAGGCCCAGAAGTGGGGTGATTGGGGGACGGGGCTCAAGCCAGCGGTTGAGACCTGGTGGCTTGCTCGGAAGCCACTTCAGGAGAAGACCGTCATCAAGCAGGTCTTGGCGACAGGTACCGGGGCCATCAACATCAACGGGTCTCGGGTCTATACCGACTGGAACGAGGCTGACCGTCCTGACTCCTGGAAGGCTTCAGGGCACACGGACAAGCCCGAGGCGGACAAGATTGCTGCCCCTCCCGGTCAGGGCATCGTGTGCCATCCTGAAGGCCGCTGGCCTACCAACCTGGTTCTTCAGCACGGGTCGGGATGTAAGCGGATTGGAGAACGGGCGCTACCTAAGTCGGATCCAAGCCTTCCCGAGGGTCTTCGAGAGGGCATCCAAGCCATTGAGGCTGGGGATGCTTCCCAGGGCATCTGGGAGTGTGCCCCTGGGTGCCCCATCCAAGCCTTGGATGAGCAGAGTGGGGCTCTGAAAAGCGGTAGCGGGAACGTCCGAAAGAAAGCCTACTCTGGCTACCAAGGTGGTGACGGTGTGACCGGAAACCAAGAGGTTTCCTACGGTGACTCCGGAGGGGCCTCCCGGTTCTTCAACACGTTCGAGCCAGACCTTGAGACGATCCCCTTCTACTATACAGGGAAGATCAAGGGTTCCGAGCGCAAGGAGGACCTCGAAGAAGAGGGGCTCATCAACGAGCACCCGACGGTCAAGACCAAGAAGCTCATGGCTCACCTGGTCAAGCTCATCACTCCTCCGGGCGGGAAGGTCCTTGATCCCTTTGCGGGTTCTGGTTCGACCATCGTTGCTGCCCTTGGGGAGGGGTTCAGCGGGCTTGGGGTCGAGCAGAAGGAGTTGTTCTACCAGATTGCGACCAAGCGGGTCCTACGGGCTCTTGGGCGGGAGCAATCGGCCCAGGCGGCTCGGGAGGACTTCGACTTCATGATGGGACTTGAGAGCGAGTAGGCCCCTCGGTGTAGGGGGCTCCATGGCAAGTTCTCCGGCGGAAGCCAGTGCGATCAAGGTCCTTGAGGGGGTTCGAGTCCTTCAAGAGCACAACCCGAAGGCCACTTTGGTGGGCCTGGACAAGTGCATCCTCTGTGATGGTCCCGGTCCTGAGTCCTCTGAGCTGGGTGTAGAGGCCCTTCAGAAGCTCCTCGACCTTGGGTGGGAGTGGGACTCAGAGCAATCGGCCTGGTCCTTCTACACGGGGCACGGTTGAGTCATGCCCCTACTTCTTGAGCTGAGTGACAGTGGTTCTTGGGTCTTCGACAACACCCGGAAGCTCGCCTACGTGGTTGGGCCTGAGGGCGATGCTGTCTTCAGGATCGAGAAGCCTCGGGTCATCGTTCCAAGGACTGATTTGGTGGACGATGCCACCTCGAAGGATCGTATCGAGGGTACCCTCTGGGCTGTCATGGACAACCGCAAGGAGGTCCCCTCTGTCACCCCGGACCAAGCTCTTGAAGCCCTTCGGGTCCAGGTCGAGCTGGTCCGCCTCTGCTTCAAGCCAGGGGGCCTTGCTGAGAAGGCGGCCAAGGAAATGGGCCTTCCCTGCCTGACTACCGACTTCAAGAGCCAGACTGACGACATCCTCATGGGCCTCCCCCATGAGGAAACCCTCGGGTATCACCTTAGGGACCGGTCTGGCACGGAGGGCATCGTGGTGTTCCCCGACCAGGTTGCGGCCGTTCGCATTGTCGAGGGTACCTAGGATTGGTCAAGTTGCGGCTGGGCGAAGGCTAACCCTGAGCCACCTGATGTAGTCTTCCGGCAACCCGTTCACTACAAGAACCAGGTACATCGAGCTGACCCGCAAGGAAGCGGCTGACATCATTGGCCTTCTGGCTGCCCAGCTTGCAGATGAGCCCCTGGTCGGGAACCAAGGGGGTGCTTGCCCAGACGTGAAGATCACCGACATGGGCCAGATCAAGGTCTGGATGGCCTTCATCGTGGACACCAAGCCTCGGGACAACGCTGGAGAGCTTCTTCAGGGCGGGCAGACGATCATCATCCTGTCGAGGCGAGAAGCCTCGGACATCATCGGCCTTCTGAGTGCCCAACTTGCTGGAATGATTGGCTTCGGAGGGTACTTCCAGCCAGGGGCCTGCCCGAGTATGTCCGTCCAGGACCGGGGCAAGCTCCTGTACGTCCTGTCCCTCAGCGTGGTGGCCCAGTGAACCGTCAAGAAAGACGGGCCATGGAGGCCAGAAGAAGAAATCGACCCAAGCGGAGCTGTGGTCCTTGCCAGGCTTGCTGCTCCGTCTTGGGGGTTCCGGAGCTTGGGAAGCTGTCTGGGGACCCCTGTCCCCACGCTTGCAGCAAGGGCTGTGGCACCTACCAGAACCGTCCGGAGTCTTGCAGGGCCTACGAGTGCCTCTGGCTTCAGGGGCTCTTCAGAGAGGAAGACCGACCCGACCAGATCGGTCTCGTAGTCGATACCAACAAGACCGGCACCATGGTGGTGGTCCGAGAAATCCACGAAGGGGACTTCGACAAGCCCGAGGCTCAGAACTTCGTTCGCTCGATCCCCAAGGAACTCACGGTGTATGTGATGCTCAAGAACGGAAAGAGGGTTATCCTACATGACTGAGGTCACCGTCACCATCAACAAGGGCACCCGAATCCGAGCCAGGTGGTTCAGGGCTCAGATGAATCCTCCGGCATCTCTGGCTGGGATGCAGATGAAGCTGGGATGCACCGAGGTGGAGGTCTCTGGGGTCGTTCGGCACGTCCGGTGCGATGACCCTGTGAAGCCCACCAGGTACCAGTTCTTCATCGACCCTGACCCCGAGGTCCAGGGGGTTCCCACGGTCAAGCTCGAAGGCTGTACCTGTGGACGGGAGCACGTTCAGGTGGACCCCAAACACGTCTACTGGGCGGAGAATCCCTAGGTACCTGGTTGAAAAGTCTGTGGCTCAAACGTTGTAGGGTTATGGCAAACCTAGGACGATACGAGACGGGCCGATGCGAGGGGTGTGGAGAGCGGACCCGAGCCTCGGGTTGCTTCTGCCGCTCTTGTCAGAGCAAGCGCCACCATGCCCGGAAGGACGTGGAAGCTGGCAAGTATCTCATCGACCTGGCCGGTGGGTCCTGGTGGGTCTGGACGGACAAGGGCGAGGTGGTGGTGATCGGGAAGAGCACCAAGCAGCAGGCGTTCAACTGCCTGGCCCACGGTGACCCCGACATGGGGGAGAACTGATATGAACACCTGGGACCGAGACCTCACCATAGAGGATTTCCCCAAGGCGGGGCGTCGAGTCGAGATGCACCCGTGTACCGACTGGTGGATGATGGGGGATCGCTTTGGGACCGTCACCAAAGTGGACCACGAAGCCAAGATCCTCCACGTCAAGCTCGGAAGGTCTGGCAAGACCATCAAGGTCAAGCCTACCCTCATCGACCCAGGATCCTTCAATCCGAACAGGTTCTTGGGATAGAGGTCCAAAAACGGTAGCCCGTACTACAGAAGGGGCGGGGCATCATGCTGATCGTATGGGTTGACGATGAGGAATGCGTTCGCAAGATGTTGAAGAAGTACCTTCAGGATGTAGGTGTTCCCTTTGCCATCTACGGGTCGGCTGAGGAGTTCTTCGAGCACAGTGACGGGATGGAACAGCCCTTCGTCCTGTTGGCAGACCGAACCATGCCAGGGATGGGGGGTCTTGAGCTGTGTCGGAGGGTGAGGAAAGAAATGAGCGCCTACATCATCATGGTCTCAGGCCATGTTGAAGACGAAGGGTGCTGCCAGTTCTGCGATAGCTACCTCCAGAAGCCCTTTGCTTGGAACGTGGTCTTGACCACGTTGGAGTTCGCCCTGGTTGAGGCGGAGACACTTCGACCTCCCCCACCTGAAAATTCGTATCAGGCCGGTTGAAGAACCTCGACCCTCAGACGTTGTAGGGGCATGATGAACCTCACCACGGAACAGAGCCGAGTCCAGGAACTAGCCCGAACCGCTGCCTACCACCGAGGGGCCAGGATGACCTACAATGACGTAGCCCAGCACTGCCCGTCGAGCTGGCGCCCCCGGTTCATCGCTGAACAGTGCGAGCTGGCCGGGTTCCCGGTCTGGACGAGCGCTCCAGAGGAGGCTTGGAAGCCGTAAGGTTCGACCTTTGAGTCCACCATGGGGTCAAGCAGGGAAGTCCCTGCACCCGAAAGGAAAAGCCCCCTGGGTCAGGTACCTGGCCTAGGGGGAAGCGAAGCCCGATCAGCAACGCACCTGGACGGAACCCGCTGCCCCTGAGACGGGTGGAGATCCCAGTAGAAGAAGCCTGGGTGGTGGACTCAAGGGCCGAACCGGTCCAAGATTCTGAGAGGCGCTATGGTCCCGGAGGAGACCTCCGGGCGGGGTGAACCTTCTGGTTCAAGGGTGTCGTGGCTTCCCTGTGGTCCCCCATGAAACACGTCTCGGGCTAAGGGCCTCCCTCGAAAGAACGGAGGCCCTTAGCTTTTCTTCTTTGGCTGGTTGAAACTTTCGACCCTGAGACGTTGTAGGGACATGTTCAACGCCATCTTCCAGGTCTCCGCCGCTCTCATCAAGGGCCGTGTTCTTCAGGCCCGGAACGTGTCGGTTGGCAACGGACTCGTCATCGACTGGCGGACGGTCAAGTCCGGGGAGACCATCGGCAAGGATCTGGACCCCTACGATGCGGCCGTCCTCTTCGTTGAACTCATCGGACCCTCGACCGCTTTCGAGGCCGCCACCCAGGAGAAGGAGTAAACCCATGGCATACAAGGCTCAGAAGACCGAGATGAAGGGCACGGGCGGGGGCCGCTGGACGACCCGTGCCGAGGCCAAGACCGCCTCCGACAAGATCCGCCGACGCTACGATAAGCTCGAAGCCAAGGCGGGTGAGGAGCGCTACGTGGACTTCGACGAAGACACTGACTGCCACGGTGTCTTCGGTACGGAGTCCGGCTTCTGCTACTCCCTCCACGCTGACGAGGGGTCAGCCAACGATGCCCTCAAGGGGGTGTGAACCATGCTTCGGTTCTGGTCTAGGTACCGTGAACAACACTCAGCAGACTGGTCCAGATACATCGAACGGGTGGGCGACCACCTGTGGCTGGTTTTCTTCCAAGGACGCTCTATCGGCCCCTTCTGCAAGAGGGAGAACGCCAGGATCGTGATCCGATGGCTCAAAGAGGGTGACTCAAATGCCTGAACCAAGAAGCCCCTGGGTCGTGGCCCTCTCGGGGACCATGGCCCTCCGCTGTGAAAGATGTGGGGAAGAATACCAGCCGAAGCTGCCCTGTCCGGTGGACCTCTACGTTGCAATGGCCCACAAGTTCGAGGAAATCCACCGGGAGTGCAAGCCCCGTGAAGCAAAGCTGTAGTGATTGCCTGATGTTCGAGACCCGTGAGGCAACGGGCTACTGCAACGTCTTCATGGAGGACCTGGGCGGGGACCACAAGACGTGTTCCGACTTTGCCCCGAGGTTCCCTAAGAAGAACCTCCGACTGGAAGACCTTCTTCGTCCAAGGAGGAAGACCTCCGGTGTATAGTCCTAGTGCCGGGTGACGGCTTTGGCTCACTCAAGGGCCTCCCGCTCTCCTGGTAGAAGACGTTGTACGTCATGAAGATCACCAAGAGTGAGAAGGTCTGGTTCCTCCGTGGCATCCTCGTAGCGCTCGCTGTTGTCGGACACGAGCTGACCTACGATCAAATCCGGAGGATCATGCGCCTCTCAGACCGACAGGTCGGGGCCTATCTCGGGGAGGCTCGTTCGATCCTTCAACCAGGAGAGCCCGACTTCTGTGCTTCCGTGGTCAAGTCCCTGGGTACCCCTGGAGCCGGGTGGGGGAACGTGGCTCAGTGGGCGTCCGAGCTACTGAAGGTCCGATCCTTCTGGCGTGACCGGGCCGAGAAGGACAACGGGGATTTCACCAACCTCTACCAGAGCCTTCCCTCGGTACCTGGGGAGCTGGACAAGTGAGGAGCCATGGGACTCAACGTTGACCTAACCCAAATGCTTGGGGTGCCTGAGAAGCTCCCATGCCCGAAGTGTGGGAACCCCACACCCACCTACTTCGACGACTTTGACATCGAGTGTGGGAACCCGAACCCAAATCCTGGTCATTGGAGGCTCCGAGTTGGTTGCCAGACGTGTGACCACGACTTCTACCATGAGTTCACGATCCTAAGGTCTACAGCATGAGCACCAAGGACGGGCACGACTGGTATGCCATCGGGGACGCTGGAGACGTGTCCGACTCGACCATCTACCGGTGTCGAACCTGTGGCATCCATTGCACCACCAACCGAACCCCAGGTGGGCCTGAGTACCCTGCCTGCAAGGTGAAGGAGCCTCCCAAGAAGCCCAAGACCCGGTTCGACCATGACGACGTGATCGAAGAACCGCCCACCCTAAGGTCGAAGTCCGAGGTGGCTGAGGCTGCTTGGCGGAAGGCTGCCTCCTACCTTCACGCAGACGTTGAGACCCGACTCTCCGAGGAAGCTGTCCCAGAGGAGGAGCGTCGGGTTCTCGAACACATCCAGGGGAGTGTGCTCCCCTCAATCCTGAGGCGGGCAGACATCATCCAGAGGAACCGAAGACGATGAGTGACCAAGAAAAAGAGCGGTATGGGGACTGGATCCAGACCGTTACTGGGGGGCAGTTCTGGCCCCTCGACCCTCGGGTAGAGGACATCCGAATCGAGGACATCGCCTGGTCCCTTGCCAAGGTCTGTCGGTTCGGAGGTCACTGCCTGGTCCCCTACAGCGTGGGCCAGCATTGTGTTCTGGGCTCCTACGTGGTCGAGTCCAGGACCGAAGATCCCAAGCTCGCCCTGGCCTTCCTCCTTCATGACGCTTCCGAGGCTTACCTTGGAGACGTGACCCGTCCTCTGAAGCACATGCCAGAGTTTGCCTTCTACCGAGAGGCTGAGGACCGGCTCCTGAACGTCCTTGAGGCAAAGTTCAAGGTGTCCTTCGAGGATCCCATCATCAAGGAGGTGGACAACCTCATGCTGTCCACCGAGCGTCGGGACTTCCTGATCGAAGGACCTGGGTGGACCCGGAACAGCAAGCCGCTGGAACTCCCCCTGACCCGCTGGGGCTGGAGGAAGACCGGCAAGCGATACCTCAAGCGATACGAGCAACTAAGGAAGAAGCACCAGCAACTCCTCAAAGAACAAGGGTTCCTGGTGTTCTGCTCCAACTGTGGGGGGCTCCTGAACGATGACTCCCAGTGCCCCATGACCCCTCAGTATGGGGTCTACGTGTACACCTGCGAAAAGTGTGGGGAGAGGAGCACCTTCGACATGATGGCTCCGGTTCCTCTCAGGGTGGATGCGTGATGGGCGACCGAACCCACAAGCAAAGGGTCGAGGCTGCCAAGAGGGACGCCTACCAATCGGGGTATGACCACATCGACCGGATGACCTTTCTTGACGCCTGGAAGGCTGCCAGAGAGCTTGATGCCGGTCTTCCCTTGGAGCCGCCGGAGGACCTCCCAGAAGAGGCTAGAAGGGCAATCCTTGGGCTTGCCCGAAAGGTGGCTCAGCTCGATCACGAGTGGTGCTAGTCGTCAGGCTCCGGGTTGAAGGGAAGCCAATCCGAGACGATCTTGGGCCTATGGGGGCATTCCTCCTCCATGCAAGGGCCGTTCGGGTTCCGGTTCGGCCCTGACGTGCAAAGGTCGTAGGTGAAGCACACGTCACAGATCCAGCGGCCGTCCTCACACTGAGCGTGGCTCAGGTCGGAGCGTCCCTCTTGGCAGTCCTGGCAGGGGCAGAAGTCACAGAACATCGTCTCTGTCGAACCTCGATGGGCACACGGGGCGTGGGGACAGGCTGATAAGTGGGATCTCCCCAACCTCCCCGTTTTCCTCAAGCACGAGGCACAGCCCATCAACCCCACCGATCCGGTACATCCGTCCCGTTTGGGCCATGAAGGCACGAACCCCGTTGGCCTGACCAGAGGGGACATCCTCAACCCATGGACCTGGGCCTTCGAGAGGTCGGGACATCACCCGACCCTCGCATTCAACGACAAGCCTGAGTCGGGTGGAATCCTCGTTCTCGATGACCTTCCACCCACCATCCTTGTGAACCCAAATAGCCTTCATGCACAGAAGACCTCTGGGTACCTGTAGTTGGAGTCGTAGAGCCTTCGCATCTGGACTTCCGCCGTGTCCAAGGCCGCCTGATAGACCATCTGCTCCCTAGGGCCAAGGTCCAACCCCTTGAGTGGTTTGAAGAGGCTCGTCTTGAGCCTGACCCCCTCAAGACGACCGAACCTCTTCAGCTCTACTGGGTCCTCCCCAAGTTGAAGGAGGACAGCCATGGCGGCATCGTTGGCCCCGCTAGCTGCCTCTGGCTGGTTGGCATCCTCCGCCTTGGCCGCTTCAGCAAGGGCATACTTGCCACACTGAAGGATGATGAGGTGCCTGGTTGCGGCTGAGGGAAGTCCTTCCAGGATCTTCCCCAGGGTGTTCTCCGAGGACTTTCGTACTGGCATCCCTCGGACTACACCGAGAGCTGCTTCTCAAGCTCCAGGCCAATGTCAGTCATACTGGGAGCCTTATCGGGGGAATCAGGGAAGCGGAGGTCCTGGAAGACCATCTTGGACAAGGCACCCAAGGCACCACTCACTCGTGGTGCCTCCTTGTGCTTGGCTGCCAAGATAGCCCCTTCTGGGGTTGCGAGGATCTTTGCGCACGAGGCAGTGATCTGTTCCGGAGTGATCATGGTGCTAGACATCCCCTATCAACTCTTTACATACCCGTCATGCAATCCAGGGGCAGAGACCTTCGAGTTGTCAAAGTCTCGATTCAACTCCTCGAACTTCACGAAGTCAAGGAGCGTCCTCCGAAAGTCCTCCAGGACTACCTTGCGCTCGTTGACCTCAACTAGCCTCCCAACCCCCGAAACGTCCCGAAGCCTTGAGTACCTAGCAAGGTCACCCTTCTTGTAGACCCTCTCCTGACCGTCAACGAAGATGGTGATGCTCACCCCTACAACCACTTTCAACCGCTGGGTTCCCTTTTCTGATGTTACTTCAATGGTGATGGTCTTTGCCACGGGGGTCCTCTACATCAAGAAGCCTAGTCATCACGTTGAAGAACTCTCGGGAATGAGTTCTGACCGGCCCAGCGGGGTACACTTCTTGAATGGCGAAGGTGACGAGTGCCCCCAAAGACGGCTTGCCCGAGTAGTACAGATCAACGATCTTGGGGAAGATCCGGATGATCTTGCGGCAAGCCTCTTCCACTTCGTCTGCCGTCGCCAACGTAGTCCGGGGCGTCCTCACCGATCAGTTACCTCCAAGAACAGGTTATCAACCCTTCCGGTGTAGAAATCAGTCATGTCAGAACATCAGAAGTTCTTGCTGTTCCTGTGTGGGTATCTCTCGGCTATGAAGCCCGAGGGGGTATCTGGACTCATGACCATTCAACCGGCCTTGAAGAGGGCCAGGGAACTTGGTCACATCTTCGACTCTGATATGTTGGCTCAGGCTCATGCCGAAGAAGGCGCCTGGGAATACGCCCTTTGGACCTTCGGGTTCGGGAAACGACCCTCTTGGGTCCCACCAGGTTGAAACTTCAGCCTGCTCATCCGTTGTAGAGAAAGCCATGCGAGTCCCCATTTCTGTCATCCACATCTGCGAAACCCTTCGAGACGCCGGGCATGAAGCCTGGCTGGTCGGTGGGGCCGTCCGTGACGCCCTTCTGGGCCGTGACGCCCACGACTGGGACATCGCAACCGACGCCCACCCCAGAACGATCACCGAGGGTGACCTCTTCCCCCGAGTCATCGAGACCGGCATCCAGCACGGAACCGTCACGGTCCTCATCGACGGTGAGGGCTACGAGGTCACGACCTTCAGGGGTGACGGAGACTACTCCGACGGCCGAAGGCCAGACTCCGTCCGGTTCCTGAATACCATCGAGGAAGACCTGGCCCGACGGGATTTCACCGTCAATGCCATCGCCTACGACCCCCTCAGGGACGTGTACGCTGACCCCTACGGGGGCCGGAAGGACCTGAGCATCAAGGTCATCCGAGCGGTGGGCAACCCCCTCCAGAGGTTCTCCGAGGACGGGCTACGAGTCCTTCGTGCGGCTCGGTTCGCTGCCACCCTCGGGTTCAACATCGAGTGCAACACCATGGCCGCCATCCGCCCTTCCCTGGGTACCTATGCCCAGGTTGCCGTGGAACGAATCCAGGCCGAGTGGTTGAAGGCCATGGCTGCTCCAGAACCCTCACGGGCGTTCAGGGTTATGGCCGAAACCGGGATCCTCGGAGTCACGGTACCCGAGTTTGAGTTGATGTTCGGGTGCTCTCAGAACAAGTACCACGCCTACGACGTGTGGGAGCACACGTTGCGGGTCCTGGACGCTTGCCCGGTAGGAGACCCGATCCTCCGGCTGGGCGCCCTCTTTCATGACGTGGGCAAGCCCCTCGTGAAGGCCCCTCACCCGGTCACCGGGGACGGGACCTTCTACGACCATGAGGTGGTCGGGGCCGAAGTCACCGAGACCATCCTGAACCGCCTGAAGTTCTCGACCGAAGACCGTGACCGGATCGTCCACCTGGTTCGGCACCACTTCATCCGGTACGAGAAGGGCTGGTCGAAGGCCACCATCCGTCGCTGGGTCCGTCGAGTAGGGCTGGAAAACGTGGCCCCCCTCTGCACCCTGGCTCGGGCGGACATCGCAGGGAAGGGTCCAGCCATGATGGAGCTGGAGCCCGAAATCATTGACGAATTGGAGTCCAGGATCGCCACGATGCAGGTGACCGAGGTCATGCCGACCTCGACCAAGGTCCTGGTCATCAACGGAAAGGACGTGATGGATCACCTGGGGATCCCACCTGGACCTGGTGTCGGGAAGGTTCTTGCAGCTCTTCTGGAGGCGGTCACGGACGATCCTGAGGCAAACACGAGGGAACGCCTGCTGGATCTGGCCTCCAAGGTGTCAATAGAGGTATGACTACTGGATCGACCTACCACGGGAAGCTCATCACCGAGGTTCTGCCTCCAAGTGGGAAGTCCCTGAAGTGCAAGGTCCGGACTCCACCCACCTCGAAGCTCTTCAACTTCGACTTCAAGGTGGGTGGGGACACCTACCTCATCCTTGACGGTTACGGGGACGAGCACCTTCCAGAGGAGGTCATCGACCGGATCTTCGGTCGTGGGTCCTTCGAGCATGGGTACGCCCTTGCTATCAGTCGGAGCACAGGGGCTACCTTCACAGCCCATTTTGGAACCGATGGTCGGGTCCACTTCATGTCCCTCCATGACCTCTCGATCAAGGTCCCCAAGCGCTTCCTGAAGCGCTTGGATGAGCTGATGTCCAAGAAGAGGCCCTTCTCCCTTGGGCTGACTGAAGACGCTTGGAGGGACCTCTGGGACCGAGAGATTGGGTTCCGGGATCTGGAGGAGGACCTGGTGGTCAACCTGAGCTTCGACCGAAAGCAGCTTCAGGTCTGGGGGGCCGCCTATCGAGAGGTTGCCTACTGGAGTAGGGGGTAGCGGATGCTTCGAGTCTCCCTCATTGGAATCATTCTGCTTTTCGGAGTCCTGGTAACCTCCCTGACCGTGTACTTCCGCTCCAAGAGAAGGGCCAAGGAGGATGCTCGGAAGTGTCGGTGCAACTCCTGTGAGGATGCAGAGTGCCCAAGCAATGTCTGCCCTGTCCACCCTGAGAAGACCCGAGCCCCCCAGACTCCACCAGTTCGACCCCCTACCGGAACGGCTGAAGCGGTAGCGGCTGCTGTCAGTCTTGCTCGGGCCGACCATGTCCACCCAAGGAGTGGACTGGTTCCACCCTCCCCCATGTTCCTCTACCACCGAAGCAGGTCGGTCAACGGGGTCCCGGTCGATCCAGGTACGACTCTCGATCAAACCATGCAGCAGTTCGATGCGTTGATGCAGGACTTGGGCACCAACATGGAGGAGAACATCAACCGCATGATGGGGAACCTCAATCGGTCCATGGAGAACCTGACCCACTACTACGAGGACTTTGCCACCCTTCATGAAGCTGGAATCAGTCCAGAGCAGATCATCGGGGACACCCGGTACGAGTGTTTGGTTCGGTTGAGGGGGATGGATGTGTTTCGTGGTCGGATGCTCCAGATGTTCTCCTGGCGGGACCATGACCAGCTTCCAGACTGGCCTGAGGTGATGCGAAGTCTCCTACGTAACCAAGCAGGGACCCCAAGGGCACCCCAGCAACCTGCCCAAGCTCAGCCAGCGGAGCCGGAGAAGCCTTCCGAGCCCCCTCTCAGGTTCGAGAGGGATGACGTGATATGAGCTGGACCCTCTTCATCGCCCCAGTGGTGAGCTGGACCATCGCCGGGCTCATGTACCTGTGGGTCACCCGGAAGATCCGTAGGCTCAAGGAGCTGGGTCGGGTGAACGAAGAGGAGAAGATATTCCGCCGGATGCAGGACAGCGACCCTGTCATCATCGAGGTCAACGCCCCCATTCAGGGCACCTCAAGCGTCAACCTTGTCATCAAGGAGGCCGGGCCAGAAGAGCCCCCTTCTAGGTTCGAGAGGGAGGACATTCTCTGATGTGGGTACGATTCTGGCACAAGGGCAACTGCCCCTCGGGGCTCAACGAGGAAGAGTCCGTCTACCAGTGGCAAGACTCCGATTCGAGCGATGAGTGCTTCAAGGACTATGCTCAGGAGCTTGCCCCGGAGTGGATGAAGGACAGTGAGCGTGGGTACCACTACGGGTTCGAGCGGATCGACAAGCCGCCCCCTGAGGAGCTGGCAAAGCTCCTCAACCGGTACACACGGTCGCTCGCCCATGCGAGTGATATGATTCAACTCCTTGTCAAGGAGATCGCAAGATGACTGACCGATTGAAGGGGGTCGTGGTCACCTTCGACCACGACATCAGAGAAGATGATGCCGAGGGCATTCTCAATGCCATCCGACACATCAAGGGGGTGGCCTCCGTCCAGCCAGAGGTAGCCAACCTCGAAGACCACATGGCTCGGGTCCGAGTCCGAGGAGAGATGGTCAAGGACCTCGTTGAACTCGTACAGAAGTGGAACAAGCTGTGAGCAAGCACGCTGCTCTTGCCAAGAAACTAGAGGCCGGAGAGCCGGTGACCTACCGGGAGTACGGGAACTCTATGCTCCCCAAGCTCAAAAGTGGAGTTACCGTGACTGTTGAGCCGTGCAAGCTGGAAGACCTACAAGTGGGTGACGTGGCGTTCTGCAAGGTTCGAGGAACCTTCTATCTGCACTACGTCAAGGCGGTGGGGCAAGACGGGCGTGTCCTCATTGGGAACGCACACGGTCACCAGAACGGGTGGACCCGTAACGTCTATGGTAAGCTATCCACCTACGAAAACCCATGAAACCCTGTTTGAAACATCTCTGGCAACGAGGAACCCATCGAGGGCAACCAACACGAAAATGCGCCTATTGCAGGCACACTGAACCTCTGGGGAGCAAGCCCGGCCTCCGAAAACCGAAAGAAAGTTGGGGTCTCCGTCCGTAAATCCTGTCCGGATGGCCCTCGGGGCGGTGTAGTACCCCTACATGACCGACAACTCAGCTCTCCGTTCCAAGCTCCATGCCATCTTCGACCGGACCATCGACGAGATCCTGAAAACGCTCAGGGAACATGTCCTTGGTGAGGCGGTCAAGCCGGTTCAATTCCTGCCCCCGAAGCCCAAGAAGGCTGCCGACTCGAAGCGGGTCCTCATCCAGATGGTCTCCGATGGCTATCGGGCTCAGCTCCCCGATGGTCGGGTCTGGAACCGCAAGCGGGAGCGGGACCTCATCCTGGTCATCAAGAAGGCTGGCTACGAACCATACTCGTTCGGAAAGCTCAATGGGTGATACACTACTCGCCCATGCACGAACGTTTACAAGGTCACTTCGAGCCCTGAGGCGAGAGTTCCCTGGGGTACCCCTGGATAAGCTGGCAAAAATCGCTGAGTCGATTGTCGCCCAGTCCAGTGGTATCCCAGACCTTCTTGAGCGGATCCAAAGACCCGACCCAAGAGAACACTCGGCTGTGTATCACGAAGGGTCTGGTGGGAGGGTTGTGATCACCCCAGAGGGTGAGGTCCCCCTCAAGGTTGCGGTGATCTCAGTCCTCAAAGAGGAGTCTCCGTTGACCTCCCCCCAGATAATAGACCGATTCATCAAACGGGGGTGGGCCATTCGAGTCTTACCCTCTACAAGGTCGGCTCCGGCTAGCCTCATGCTGAATCACCTGAAGGGTTACCCCAAGGTCTACCGTAGGTTGGACCTACCCGAGAAACCAGGCCAGGTCTTCTGGGAGCTTGTCCTAGACCCGGTGTAGAACCGGGCATGTTTGAAGTGCCCAGCGAGACCCAGGAATGGTTGGTCCTTGGTGCCCCCCTCGTTTGCAGGGAGCCTTTCGACATCGACATCGAGCTTCTTGGGGTGAAGGGGAAGTTCCACGTCAAGAAGGGGGACAAGGCCGAGGTTGTTGAGTTCATGGATGAATACATCCGGGTCGGGTTCTTCGACTTCTTCGGGACCCGTCGGAAGGAGGGCTACATCCAGCACCTCCGATTGGACCTCATCTACTTCTGGGAGCCCGAGTTCGAGGTGACTCAGAGGGGCCTAGCCGAACGGGCGAAGGTACCCATGATCCTCGACCGACACCCAGACCAGCCGGGGAAGAAGACCAAGGAGCGGTACATTGGCTACTGGGCCTCCCATGAGGACCCAGCCGTCTGCCACTACGCTCAGAAGGAAAACGTGCTCCCCTGGCCGGGAGACTTCGTGGACACTTCCTGGGACCCCCAGGAGCGGGCCACCGTAGTAGCCTACCTGAACGGGGCACCTGACGTGGAGTTCTGGATGGGCTACCCCCACTGCCGGTTCAAGTGCCCCCACAGCACAGACCTGGGGACCACTGACAAGGGTGATGGTACCTACGTCTGGCCCGCTGGCTTCGGACACTACATCCAAGCCCACGGGGTCAAACCGCCCATCGAGTTCATCCAGCACGTCCTGAGCAAGGTTGCCAAATGACCACCCTTCGAGTAAAGCCCTTCAAGGTCCCCTACCACAAGGACCCCAAAGACTCCGATATCGCATGGTTGATCCATGCGTACAAGAACAAGGTCCCCCTCGTCCAGTGCTTGAAGAACCTTCGCTTAGTTTACCCAGAGTCTCGGGTGGTCCTCATCGTTGACGGTGATGGTGAGGACTACTCAGACCTGGTGAAGCCCTTCAAGGTCAAGCTCATCAAGGGCTCTCACCTCTTCGCCCACAAGACCTGCCACCTCTTTGTGACCAGGTTCCTGAAGGCCCTGCTCAAAGGACCCGAGCCCTACTTCTTCCGCATCGACCCTGACACCCAGGTCTGGCGTCGCTTCAAGCAACTTCCCGCTGTTTCGTGTCTGTTCGGTACGGTGGAGACCACTACAGCCTACTTCAGGGAAGACATCAAGGGGGCACCAAACATCCAAGGTGGCGTCCTTGGGATTACCCGAGATGTGGCTCAGGCAGTCCTAGACTCGGGACTCCTCACTGAGGAGAACTGCATCCCGCCTACCAGCCTGTGGATTCGCTGTAGGGATATGGTGAAGTTGGTCGAGGCCGGGTCCATTGCCGATGACTTCGTCCTCTCTTGGGCAGCAGATTCCCTTGGGTACCCAATGTTTCCGTCCTCCGAGATCCGGTCCAACTGGGGACGAAAGCCGGACAACTCGGATCTCACCTACGCTGTGACCCACCCCAACTGGGACAAGCTCAAGTGAAGTTCCTCTATGTCAAGACCCGGAGCACCCCGGCCCTCTTGGCTGGAAGACCTCCGAGCAGGAACATGGCCCCCTGGCTCGCCTGGTTTCTCGAAGACGAAGAGGTGGAGCGCCTGGCCGTCGAGCTTCGTGCCTCAGGGTACGAAGTGGACTCAGGGGTTCCCATCAAGTTCGACTTCAGCGACCGGAAGCCGGGGGAATACTAATCAACTTCTGTGGTTCCTAGGTTGATGTCCCACGAAAGACCAACCATAGAAAGGGTGATGCTCTACCGTCGTGGCTTCAAGGACGGGTCGGCCACCGTTGTCAAGAAGCATGAGGGGGTCCCCGACTACGAGCGAGGCTACAAGGACGGAATGGCTGCAATGAGCCTGAGCGTCCGGTCCTTCTGTGTTGAGATCGGGCATGACCCTTCACTGGATATTCTTCGAGAAAGTCCCTCGGAAGCGCCAGAGGTACCCATCCATATCGAGGTTGAGGCCCTGGACACCTATGTTCCACCAGCCTGGCTCCATGTTGGAGCCGAGCTTCAGAACAAGGAAAACCCCTTCGATGTTCGCCTGGTCTGCTCCGTCCGTTGTGGAGCCTCGAAAGAAGAGTCTACGGTGAGGGTTTACAGCGAAGCTCAACGAGTCACCAGCAAGACTACGGCTGCCATCATTGAGGAGAAGTGGGAGCCTACTGGTAACAAGGTAAGCCTTACACGTCTTCCCTTGCGGGCTTGAATCCGCTCGAACCTGGTCGGGATTCGCCTACGGGCATGGTGTAGATGACACCAGATGATCGTCTTGGTGTCGTTCAATGATAGGGAACTGCTGGTCCGTCAACTCCTCGTCCGCCCGGACGAGCTTTTGATTGCCTTCCCAGGACCCGCCACGCTCCGTCAGACCCGCTTCTTGGGTCCCGAGCGGATTGCCTCCCAGAGCATCCTGTTTCCCTCCCACAAGGCCGTCAGGGAGTACCCAGGGCTCGGGACTCTCATCCCACCCAGGAGAGAAGAGACCTGGGTCTTCTGCCTTCAGGCTCACGAGTTCCCAACCCTCTGGGCCTCCAACATCGCCAGTATTTGTGCCCCCAGGGATGACAACAGGGAAACGGTACCTGGTGTTGGCCTGAAGGTTGACCGCATCAAACTGGGCTCAACCTACATACGGGTGCTCAAGATCCGGGCGGGCAGGAACGAAGTTCAGTTGACAATCCCGGAAGAGTGCAGGATGAAGCCCTTCCAAGAAGTCCCTTCGGACTTTCAACCGAATCTCTTCGATAAGGTGTTCGGTGAGGAGCAAGCCCTATGAACCCCACTCTTTCCGTTGGCAGAATAACCCTCAACCTGGTTGAGCCATCCGAGTCGATGCCCTTCTATGAGGGCGTCTCAGGTGCCCTCAAGGTCAAGGTGGCTCAGCTCCCCTGGAAGCGGTGGGACGGGCACATCTCGTTCCCTGGCGGAGGGATGATCAAGACGGGTGAGTTCGGGACCGAGGAAGAGGTTGCCTCCGCCCTTCTGACAAGGGCGAAGGACTTTCACTCCGAGTTAGCCTTTTTCCTAGGGGGTTTATGATGCTAGAGTTGGACGACTCTTTGCACTATGGGGACAACCTAGGACACCTAGAACAGCTCCCAGCACACTCTGTCTCGTTGGTATACCTTGATCCCCCGTTCACTGCCAACAAGAGCTACCTCAATGCTTCTGGTAACATAGCTCAGGATCTAGAGACCGAGCGATTGCTGACCTACGATGCACTCTGTCGAAAGAGGTACGATTCCTTCATCACCTCCAGCATTATGCTCGAATACCCGCTTCTTCGAGACTGGCTTGAGGGGGTCAAGGGACCCCTCATCCAGGAGAGCCCGTGGAGGTTTGCGTTTCTGTCATACTTGGCCCCCAGAGTTGTCCACTGCCATAGGGTGCTAAAGGACAATGGGGTCATCTGCTTACACTGTGACCCGACTGTATCCGGGATGCTCAGGACCCTCCTGGAGTTCACGTTCTCCTCCAAGAACTTCATCACAGAGGTTAGTTGGAAGAGGTCATCTGCCCACAATGACGTGAAACGCAGACCATCCTCGGTAAAGGATGACCTGTTGTTCTTCTCGAAAACAAGTGCATACACTTGGAACCAGTTCAAGGTTGAGTTTGAGGACAAGTGGCTCAAGCGATACCATCGAGTAGATGAGCATGGGCGTCGGTGGAAGGACGAACAACTCATGGCAAGGCACACTTCCAAGGTGCCTTCTGACCGCACTGCCCCCTTCAGAGGATTTAGTCCACCCCCTGGTAGAGGATGGTATCTGCCTCGTAAGCTGAGGGAGCAGTATGAGGCTAAGACCGGAGTACCTTTGGAGGGTACTACGGTTCAAGACCAACTTGAGCTATGTGATAAGGCAGGCTTGCTGTTTTGGGGGGAGCCAGGAGAAGCTAGGAGACTCCAACCCTACTACCGCCTCTACTTGGATGAAGAGGTAGGTGGGGTTCACCTGACGAACATCTGGTGCGACATTCATCCAGTAAAGGGAACCTCCAAGGAAAAAGTTGGATTCCCCACTCAGAAGCCTATCGCACTGTTGGAGCGGATCATAGCCATGTTCACCAACCCAGGGGACCGGGTTCTCGACCCATTCTTTGGGAGTGGTACTACTGCGATAGCGGCTTCCAACCTGTATCGAAAGTGGATCGGTATCGAGTTGAACCCTGAGGTCGGTGACATCGCAAGGAAGCGGATTGCAGACGTTCTGGGGTTGAGTGACTCCTCCGGATTCAACTACCCAACCGATGAGGAGACAGCCCGAAAACTCGCCCAAGAGGACCCTCACGCTTTTGAGCATTGGGTGGTCACCAGAGTCATGAACTCCAAGTGGGTTGGGAGTCGGTCGTCCTCACGTCTAACCCGAAACGGGGATGGTGGGATCGATGGGATCTTACGCCTGGCCGGGCTCCCTGAGGGGAAGTCAAAATCTGTTGCTATTCAAGTCAAGGCGGGCTCAGCTTCACGGGACCATATTCGGCTGTTTTCCCTGGCTATGAGCAGGGTCTCAATCGAGATGGGCCTGTTCATCGTGTTTGGAGACAGGGTGCCTAGGACCCTACACATAGAGGCTCAAGAGTATGGGTACATCTCATCGGGGATCACCAATGACCCTAGGCGGTTCAATAAGATCCAAGTGCTAGACATTCGCAGGTTCTTCCACAGGGACGGCACTACGTTCCTGGGGGCCTCCTTCCCTGGGTTTGTTGAGCCTAACGAGACCAACCCTGAGACTGAAGAGTGGAGAGAGCGCCAAGAGGTTGCAAATCTAATGGCTTCTTTGCCTAATGAAGGGGACGATGATGCTTGACGGCTCCCTCCAGATGGTTGTGCTATGAACTGCCCCAAGCACCCCGAGGTCGAGCTTCGTCGGGAGAACTACGAGACCGGGTTCTGCCTCAAGTGCCTCAAGCACTACCCGATGTGCTGTGAGGTCGAGTTCATGAACATCTGTGACAGGTTGAAGGACCACAAAGGGCCTCATCGAGATGAACGGGGCCGGGAGTGGGCCTCCCGTGCCTGACCCCAGGCAACAGCTTCTCCAGCTCTTGCGGGCTGCCTGCTCCTGCTCCTACTGCAAGGGTTGGGGCCGAGTCTATCGGGCCGAGGTGCCCCCGAAGTGGGGCTACGATGGGTTCCCCATCCCCGCTCTGGGGATCTGCTTTGAGGGGCCGAGCGCTGAATGCCCCTTCTGCCTCGGGTCAGGTGAGATCCTCCCCTCCTGTGACTTCTGTGGCTCGATCCACGGGTGCCGCCTTGAAGACCTAGGGCAAGCACCCCTACGATTCCGGCTCATCCTTGGAGAGGGCAATGCCGAACCACGCCGATTCTGCAAGCAATGCGCTGACAGCAGGGGAATCCCCTGGGACTCCTTGCTCAGCTACGAGCTGTGAACGCTGTGGTGCAACCGTCGGAGTCGAGCTGGAGGACTCCCGGACTTGCTACGGTACCCAGGATAGGACCCGCTTCGAGCGTGTTCTGGAACCTGACCCTCCGGATCCCAACGCCCCTGTGCCACTTTGCAGGGAGTGTGCCAAAGAGCACCACGAATACTGGGATGAGCAGTGGGCCGAGTATTATGCCGGGTTGATGTAACTGCTCGGGTGTCCAGTATCTCGGCGTTGTGGGGTCGCCAAGAAAAAACCTACGACCATCCAAATCGTTGGTGTAACTCAAGGGCATGGTATCAGCCCTTGAAGTCCGTAGGGTTCGGAACATCCAGCAGGTTAGCCTGTCCCGAATCTTGAAGTCTGATGGGTGGTTCACACTTCCATCGGTAAGCTGTGGGATTGACTCCACACTGCTGTCGAAAGTTGTGCCAGAATCAGTACGAAGGATGGTTACTCGACTAGGCAAGGCTGGATATCTTGCTTCTAGCACTATGACCGACAAGAAGTTCAAGGTTTCCTCTCCTGAGTCGAGAGAGACTCTGACCCGACTGCTTGAGCGGTCCAACTCAGTAGATGAGTGCCTTGACCTACTTTCGGCACCAGGTGAGTCAGAGGACTGTAGTCCTGGGGTGCTTGAGTCCATTCTCAACCGAGGCCAGGTGCCGTGAGAAACTCAACCACCTTGGAAAGCCTGGTCTCTAGTTACAGGCAGGCATCAACCCTACACGAGAAGGCCATTCTTGAGCGTCGAATCTGGGATGGGCACCGTCCTAAGGGGGCTGTCAAAGGTCCTTGGTTGCATGAGTTGTTAGGAGCACCCGAGTCTGAGATCATCTCTCGCTCCAACCTGCTGAAAGAAAAGGGCGGTAGTCATCCAGATGTCTGGGGGCTCATACATGGCCCCGAGGACTACCCAGAGGTCATCAAGATTCTCCGGAACTCTAGGTCTGAGGTTGGAGTTGAGAGCCCTGGAGTGCTGTCGGTAGCGTTGCGGATTAGGCCCGAAGCCCCTACAGTCAAGCCCAAAAAGTCAGCCAAAGTTAATACCGGCTCGACCAAGAGGACTGGATCCACCCACAAGAACTCTACAGAGTCAACCAGGAGGTCTGAGGGGAAGGTTGACTGGACCCAAGCTGTTGCCGAGCTGATCGAGAAACAGGGGTCTGGGTTCATTCTGGCAGTGGTTGAGACGGTGAACCGAAGGTACCTGGAGGAGGGGAGGCCCCCTCCAGGTATCCCTGAGTCGCCACAACCACAACCGGATCCGAAGCCCAGTCAGGGGCACCCAGATTCGACCAACAGCGAACTGGAGCACGAGGTTCGCCGTCTGCTGTTCGCTATGTTAGACAGCAGAAACCTGGTTGAGAACCCGTATGGGGTACATGACCTCCTGATGAAGACCTCACAGGACTTCGTCCGTGGTTTGAGGCGTATAAAGAAGGTAAGTCAGGTGAAGTTGCCTCTCGTGGACAAGCTCCCGAGCGCCTTCGCTGCCCTTGGTCTCCCCCTCCAGGACCCGAGTAGCCCATCGTTCGATCTGGCCCCAGTCCGAGCCGCCTTCAAGGCTGAGGCATCTCGGACACATCCGGATCGTGCAGGACCAGATGTAGCCCCAGGATCGTTCCAGAAGGTGAGGGAGGCTTGGGAGACCATCAGCAAGGCTTACAATCGAGCCAAACAGAGTCGAAGTTGATACACCAACAAGAAGAAAGAGGTAGTTATGCCTAACCCAAGTTACAGAGCAGATGCAGACCCTATGTTGATTCAAGCCGTAGAGCGGCTCTCACTCCCAATGGAGGCCAAGATTAGGTTGGTGGATATAGTGCGGGATCCACCTGGGGGATCTTACCTTAGGGTAACCGAGGAGGGGGTCAGCGTTGGAGTAGTAGATGCTCTGGTCAACATGGAGATTGATTCTGGGCTATCCAGGGAGAAAGCTGTCTACAAGGTATTGCGTCTAGCTCCGTGGGCTTTGGTGTACTACCCAGGTCAAGAGATACCATCTTTCCGGGCAGTCCAATGGTTTAGCCCTGACCGAGTTCAGGAAAATAGCCAGGCAGTAGACACGTTTCAACGAAATGTATTGAGCAAGGTGGCCGCAATGATCAGGGACCTGAAAATCCCAAATGTCAGCCTGGTCACAACTCGAAAGCGGTCAGCACCCAATACAGTCAAGGGGTTTCGTCTGACCTTTGATGGGGATGACTACCTTACAAGGGTGGTCTCCCGAGCAAACGACAAGGTTGGGAAGTCCATCAAACAGTTCATTGAGGCGGTCAGTCCAGACAGGATTTTGCCAGAGCACCTCAAGGATACTTCTGCACAGAGGGTACTGACCGAGGCCCAAGAACAGAGGGGTGCAATCATGGAGGGACGCCTTTTGGAGGGCTTCAGTCCAATGAAGGAACGCCTCCTCTCCACAGGTAGTCAGCAACGGTAGGACCCAGGAGTTCTGAATAGCAGGTACCCATGGAAGACAGCAGAGCATACCAACTAACCATCGCTCGGGGAGAGGCCCTCCAAAAGAGGGACCGCCTCCTCAAGGAGATGAGGGCACTTGAGCCTGATGTCCAGAAGGCTATTCAACTCCTTGGTCGATATGCTGTCGTCCGTAAGGCATACCACGAGGCTGATGCAAAGCTGAATGCCATCTTCGATCAGTCAGATGAGTATGTGCGGAATCTCAAAGCAGAGTGTGGTCTGAGTGATGACGACGGGGATGACGATGAGGATGTGAGTGAAGAGCCCCAATCGCCTGATGCAACCCAGGGTGATTCCCCTAGATCACGGAAGGGTGGCGCTACCCAGTGCATCTTGAGGCTGATTCGAGACAACTCTGGGCTCACATCCAGGACCCTGATCGACCGACTTCAGGAAGAGCACAAGGGACTGAGCACCAACTGGGATAACATGCTCAGCAATGTCCAATCCAAGAAGCTCGTCTTCCGGAAGGACGGGAAGCTAGCCCTTACTGAGGCTGGTAAGGCACGTCTTGAGTTAGGACCCTATCAGAAGTTCAGGAAGCCCTAGCACCCCCAGAAATAGACGAAAGCCCCAACCTCGTTACCGAGGAGGGGCTTCCGAATCCAGGAGGGTTACCTGGCCGCAGCGCACCCTAACCCAACTTCTGACCTGGAGCAACCACAACCGACGAACGAACAGGAGAAGGACAACCAGACCCAGGCCCTCATGGACCGGCACTATTTCCACCCCATAAGAGGGTAAGCTGTGGGGTGGCTATCGCACCCCAGACCCATCCGGCCCAGGTGCTACAGCCGTTGGCCGGGTCCTTGGGATACTGGGGCCGAGAGCAATGAAGTTGGTCGTCCCACATTGCTACCTCAATTTCCCTTGCATCAAGAAACGGGACGCCTGTGGTTTTCACCAGAGCTGCAAACTCCTCCAGGCCAGCGGTTGCCTGTGGCAGCTTCGAGCGCCCATCTTTCTTGGTCGGGATCCCGATCTTGGGCGGTCCCATCCAGACAATCTCACGGGCTCCGACCCCCCGTAGCTTCCGCATGAATGACTCCAGGAAGGGCTTCTCGTTCCGGACGACCCTGACCCCCATGCAGCCATCGTTGGCGCCTAGGGAGACCAGCACCACGTCCGGGTGGAACCTCCTGATGAGGTCCCACTGAGGCCCGAGCCCTTGGGACCAGGAGATGACCGAGGATCCTGCCACGGCCACCGTCTTGAACTCCATCCCGTCCCTCTTGGCAAGTGCTGGGAACTCGTAGGACAAGAGATAGGCTTCCGAGTCCCCCATCAAGAGGACTCGGTCACCCTGATACACAAGAGACAGGAGTAGGAGGATGGGGTACGGCCACATGATGTGGTCGTGACACCGGGAACTACCTCGGGCAAGGAATCTGCCGAGTCTCCTTGTCCTTGAGGTACTCCTGGTAGGCTTCTTCCTCTTCCTCGGGAGAGAGCTTTCCCCCAAAGCACCCTTCGTCCATGAGGTCTCGGACGGTCATCTTCTCCGGAAGCAGGTCTTCGAGAAGGAACATGCCCTTGATCTTCTGACCCTCCTCTTCCACGTTGACCTGGATGTAGAGGTGCGGGTACCCGTCCTTGTCGATGACGAGCTGCCACCGACCGTCCTCAGGCTTGATGACGCCCTGAGCTTGCGGATCCTTGTCGTATCTGCCGATAGTTATGTTCTGCATTGGGGGAAGACCCTTTCTCGGCCCCTCAACGGGGCGGTTAGGGCCGGAGGTCATCCCCCTCTCGGCACCATGAGCATACAACACCAGGCGATAGGTGCAAGAGTCTTCTTGTTGGCTCCCCCCAATGTGATGGATCCCCTAACCCTTCGGGTTGCTGCCCTCCACTATCGTCGAGTGGTCCTAGCTGCCTTCATCTCCGAGAAATGGTTCCGGACCATGAAGACTGAGCTACGGGACATCCTGAAGAAGCCACTGAAGGACAACCCGGAGTATTGGGGATACGTCTTCCGTGACCAGGTGGAGGGCTTCTTCGACCGGTTCCAGCGGGAGTTCGAGGAGCAGGTGGTCCAGCCCAAGGCCCGTGACTCAATCAAGGGTCGGGTCGAGATGGCGAAGAACTACCTCAAGGCAGTGGTCGAGAAGATCGAGAAGGCCACTGCTTTCGGGAAGCACCCTGATTTCAAGGACCCTGAGAGCTACCTCACTTGGTATGCTGTCAGTGAGATCCATGAGAAGATGTCCACCCAGGCCAAGACCTTCGGGGACCTATACAAGTGGAGCTGGACCGTTGACGAGGAGTTCATCAAGCGTCTGGTCAAGCGCACCCTCAAGGCCGCCAACGCTGAGGAACTGGTGTCTCTCACCGATGGGGACAACTACCGGGTCAAGTACCAGTTCTTGGACCGAGTGGGCTTCAAGGCTGCTGCCCTTCGAGCCCTGAAGCGAGAGAAGCTCGAATGGGATCCCTCCAAGTGGGTTGACCGCATCTACGAGATGCTTCAGGCCAACTACTCCGAGCAGGCTATCCAGGAGAGCGAGAACTTCGATCAGTTCAACCTCAATGGGGTCAAGGTCATCGTCAACGACAAGACCGTTGATGGTGGGGACATCAAGAAGTACGTGGCCTACCTGAAGGAGGCCCACGAAGCTCTCAAGTCCAAGGGCTTCGGGGCAGCCTGGTACGGGAACGTCTACATCGAATGCAAGGAATGCGGTGGGGTCAACCAGAACACTGGCGGGGGTGTCGGTGGGTGGTTCGAGATCCAGCCAGACACGGTAACAGTCTTCGTGCGACCCAGCCCCTTCGTCGTGGAGCTGATGGTCCATGAGCTTGGGCATCGGTACTGGTTCAAGCAGATGTCTGGCTCTCAGAGGGCCAAGTTCACCGACCTGGTGAAGGTCCACACAGTCCGGAGGCCAGAGAAACCGGTCGAAGTGAAGATGTTCAAGGACCGGGACCTGAAGTTCTTCAAGAACCGGGTTGAGAGCTGCGAAAAGAACGCCAACCACAACCTGGATCGAGCCAGGAAGCTCGACCTGGAACGAGCGGTACCCAAGGCCAAGGACCTAGTTGAGAAAGCCTTCTGGGACATCGGAGTCGAACTCAACGATGTGGCCTCAGAGCTTGACGTGGACAAGGCGGTAGCGGCTGACCCAGAGGTGTCCAGGCTACGGGATGACGCCTTCAAGGCCAAGCAGGAGCTTGTCAGCCGAGCTGAGGACCTGTCCCTTCAGAGGCCAGACACCTTCAACGAGTGGTCCTCTGATATGGACCAGCTCATTGCTGGGGCCATCGCAAACACCCTGATCTACCTGGACTTCGCCTCACAGAAGCAGAACGAGTTTGCTCAAGCGAAGCTCGATGCCGACCCCAAGACCAAGGAATGGCTGGACAGCTACGAGAAGAACCCGGCTCCGGTTCTTCCCGTCTCCAACTACGGCAAGAGCAACATCGACGAAGCCTTTGCTGAGGTCTTCGCCCACTACGTCTTGGGCTTCCCACCTTTGAGTCGGGACCAGCTAGAGTCGTTCCGGTCGGTCCTCTCATACGAGGAAACCGTCGAAGAACGAGTCCTCCGACGGTTCCTGATGTCCCTTCCTCAAGGGTAGGGTTACTTCTTGGCAGGGGCCTTCTTGGCGGGAGCTGCCGAGGCCGAAGCCTTTGGGGCAACAGAGGCCACAGGAGCCGCTGAGGAGGCCGATGGGGCCACCGAAGCCACCGGAGCAGCCGAAGCACTCGGGGCTGCTACAGGGGCAGCAGAGGCCGCCACAGGGGCCGAAGCACTCGGGGCTGCCACAGGGGCACTGGCCGAGGCCGAGGGAGCTGCCGAAGCACTCGGAGCCGAACTGGCAGGGGTGTTGGCCGAGGGGCTAGGCGTGCAAGACACGCATAGAACTACGAGAGCTGCAAAGAGCTTGCGCATGATCAGGGACCTTCTTTCAGTTCCAGTAGCGGAGACGACCAGCGTCCCGATATCCGTGGACCTTCCCAAGGTTGTAGACGACCTTGGAGAGTCCCGAGCTGAGCTTGGCTACGAACCGTTCTGCTTGAACTCCAACCGCTCCGCTCTTGGCAGTTGTGACTACCCGCTTCATGAGGTCGATAACCTCTTCAGCCCCCGCAATCACGTCACCCGCTTCGAGATTCATAGCGGCTGACTCTGGGGCCACGTCTGTGTTTTCGACTTCGTTCTCACCGGACTTGTAGCCCAGCTTGAACTCACCCAGCAACGCCTTGTAGGTGAGAGGGTCTGGGCCAGGATCAGCAGCAGCCTTCCAGCGGGGGTCACTCGGGTTCATGTCCTCTTCGAGCAATAAGTGGTTTAGGTGGGTGTATTGACCATCTCCACCCAACGGTCGATGACCATCTGAGTGTAGGGGATGCTTGGAGCCCCATACGACCCAAGGGAAAAGGCGTCATTGATCTCCACGATGAGGGTCCTCCCATCATCAGTCACCCCGAGGTCGAGGGAGTACCCACACGGGGCACCCTCGAACGTCCGGATGACCTCCCGAGCCACCTTCATGTCAGGGAACACCTCGAAGTCCCCGTTGTAGTGCCGACAGGCGATCATCATCCCCAGGTGGACCAGAATCCGGTACTCAGAGACGAAGTCCACCGGCTCCGAGGCCAGAAGCTCCATCTCGTCTGGCATCCCAGCGGTCTGGATGAGGTCCCGAATCTCTCCGCTCGACACATGGCCCGTGAATGCCTTCTGAGCTTTCAGGGGTTTGATGAACACTGGCTCCGAAGTCCTTCTGGCCCGGAACTCCCCCATGGTCGTAGTCCAGATGCGTCGCCCGAAGAAGGGCAAGAGCACCTCAGGGGCATCGGGAACCTCAGGTACCGGAACTTGGAGGAGGCGTAGGGCACCCTTCACATTGGATACCCATCCGTGAACGAGGGTTTCCTTTGTCAACTCAGGGCGAATGTCTGCCAAGAAGGAGTAGAACTTGGTCTCAATCCCGAGATAGTGACACCCCGACCACAGACTGTACGCCGTTTCGTTGATCGGCAGCTTGGTGTTGAAGTCCACCTGAACGAAGGCAAGGTCAATAGTGCTCATGGTTGAGTCCCAATGGTGTCCTGAGGGGGTATGAACCCAGGTGACACCGTAGACGTTGGGATGGTCAAGAGCATCGTATGCTTGGTCCTCAACGACCTGAGCACTCCAGCCCTACTTCCGGTCATTGTGGTGGAAGGGATCAAGAAGAACTCAGGGATAGTGAGGCCAGCCTGGCCCTTGGGGGTCTACATCATCTTCACAGTGGAGGGCATCAGCGTCGGGGTTTACGGACACAACGCTGAGGGGGCCTTGGTCAATGGGGTCAGCTCGCTGGACCTGGAGGAGGACAAGGTGCCCCACATCGGGGAAGCCATGTGGACCCTCTGGAAGAAGCTCCGAAACACCAGCGAGGATGAGTTGTCCGCCAACTTCAACCGGCTTCTCAAGCAGACCGAGGAACGGATACTGAAGCTGTCATGAAGGATGAGGAGGTCATTCGGGCCTTCATGCCTGGTCAGTGGTGGGCTCTTCTCAGCCCCCTTGGGCTCATGAAAATCGTGTCCGTGAACGTTGATCCCCCTGAGTCAACCCTTGCCACTCATGTCTGGCGGACCCCAGAACCACCGGCATCAGAGTGGTTCTACTCCAGCTTCCCGGAGAAGTGTCGGTACCTATGGTTTCGGTTACCTCTCGGAGAGGTTGAGGGTCATCAGACGGGAGAGGTCCGGATCTCAGCTCTGAACGAGCGGCTGTTCTTCATGGTTGTCGAGGGGGCCGAGGTGGCGATCCTGGCGGACTGGGAGGTGGACATCGAGCACTACTCCCGGTCGTACATCTACCAAGAAGCCCCAGTGGACCCCAACAAGAGTCCCCCAGGGCGTCTGGAGCGGGTTCTGAGCGAAGGCTAGACCCGTTCGAGCCGAGTCTTGATCGAAGGCTTCTTGACCGGGGCAGCATCGAGGGCCGCCTGCATCTTCACCAGCTCTGCCTTGGCTTCCTCAGTGGCAAGGGCCACTGCCTCTTCCATGCTCGAACAGGTCTTGATCTTGGGGCTCGCCCATCCATGGCCCCGATGTAGGTGGTAGCTCTCAGCTAGGTCCCAGTAGATCCAGAAGTGGAGATGCCCAGCCGAAGCCTCGTAGCCCTTGCACCCACATTCGCAGTAGTTGAAGTCCAGCATGATCGGCTCCTTTGATCCTACAACGAATGGGCGAGGTTTTCTTCAACCAGAATTGCCCTCGTGCATCGAGATCCACTCCTCCTTGTAGGTAGACCAGTCCTTCTCCGGCATCACCATGGCCTTGCAGACCTGATCCCCCTCCTTGGTGAAGATGGACTCTGGGTGCGGCAACTTGGCAACAACGGCCTCGGCTACCTTCGGGTCCGGCACCCAGTACGCCTTGAGCATCTGGGCTCGAATCGTGGTATAGAGAAAGGTGAGCACCTGACCCACCCCACTCTGTGGCACATCTGGGCGGTCCAGGATGACTCTGAATGTTGATGGTAGTCGGCGGTTTACTACCTTCAACTCCGCCTCAAACACCCGAATGGAGGTGTGAATAGGACGCAGCGTAGACGGGTCCATGACTTGCCCTCGGTCCCGACGTTTGTACCCCTGGGCTAGGTTGCCCTAGCCTTCCCGCTGTCAGTCACCCAGTCACCACCAGCCTTCTGGGGTCTGGAACTTGAAGTATCGCTCGATGAACTCCTGGTCCTCTTTCGAGAGCGGCTTCTTCAGGTTCCGTGCAACGTACAGCCCGAACCTTCTTCTACACCGGTAGCGCCTGACCCCAGGTTTGTAGGTCCGATCCGTGGCGTCGAAGAAGATACCCACGCCAAAAGCATCTGACAACTGCTCTTCTATACAGCCCTGGCACCAATGATCGAAGGCATTACGTGCATGACGGAAGGCAATCGTTCTCCCGCCACTCTGAAGTGCCACTGGAAATCCAAAGTCCTCGGGGGCCTTGTTGAACTTCAGGGCCTCATCCTCGGGCGGGGCCGAGTTCGGGATGAAGACCCACCAGACCGGGCCGTCATCGTCCCACGGGGTTCGCTCGACCTTCATCCGGTCCCCGAACCACCCCTGGACGGCCACCCTGAGCTTGGCTTCCAAGACCTCGGGGGTGATCTTCCGCCTCAGGTACAGGTACCCGTAGTTCGCCATGGTCAGCCTTCTGCTTTCGAGTAGGGCCACCAGTCACCGACCCAACTATCCAGGGCGGCTGCTTCTTCCCCCTTGGGCAAGCGGGGACGGATCACAGGGGGGCCGTACTCGATGAGAGTGTTCGTTCGATGGGGGAGGTAGCTTCGGACCTCACGGGTAAGTAGGTACTCGAAAAGACTCGGGGTTCCGCAAGAGTTCCCATCCGTGTTCTTTCCGAGATACACCACTCCGGTGGCCCTCTTCAGAAGGGGGACGAGGTTGGTCTCCCAGTTCGGAGGCCAGCTCACGAACACCAGGTCGAAACTCTCCTCGCACACGTCCTTGAAGTAGCCCCTCCAGAACTTCACCCCCTCCGGCACCCGACTGGGGTATTCCTTGTCGATGGCCGTGACCGAAGCTGCTCCGAACGAAAGAAGCTCCTTGGCGTAGTGAAGATCCCCGGCCCCCAGATCGAAGACTGCCCGACCGGATACGATCCTCCGAAGAGCTTCTTGCTGCTGAACCGACAGGCTACCGTAGGGCATCACCTGGATCTACACCGAAAGACCGAACGAGAATGAGCCTTCAAGACAAATCTCTCCCGATCTTCAGAGCTTTCGATTCCAAGCTCAGATCCCTCATCCAGGGGCACCCAACGGAAATCTCGTGTGACGCTGGGTGCAACTACTGCTGTTACAGGCTCAACATAATCTCGGATGTGGAGGCAGCCATCCTGGCCGAGGCCATCAAGGACGAAGGGTTCCCGCCACCGATCCTTCAGCGGTTGGAAGCGGCTGCTGAAAAGGCCAAGGAGGTCAACGGGGACCAGAGGGCGTTCTGGATGGCCCAAGTGCCGTGTCCGTTGCTTCTCACTGGAAAGTGCTGGTACTACGCTTACAGGCCGCTACCCTGTAGGGCGAAGCTGGTGACCTCGCCCCCGGCTGACTGTGCCAGTCTCTACGTGGAGGCACAGGTCGAAGAGCTTGATGTCCCACAGGACTTGGTGCGGGATACCTTCTTGGAGCTTCAGGGAGAGGCTACCGCCACTTTCGGACCACTGCCGGTACTCGTGCTCCAAGCAGTGAGGAAGCTCCAAGCAAAGGCCAAGGGAGCAGAGAAGTAGTCACACTTTGGTTGTTTCGGACCCGATACCGAAGTGCTTGGTCAATGAGACTACCAGAGTCTTCAACTCGATGACCTCATGTCGAAGCTCTTTGATTTCCGTCTTGAACAACCGGAAACCCTCACACATGTCGCTGTCCATCTTGTCCATGAACCGGGTGGTGATCTCTACCTTAGAGGCTATGACCGAGACCTGGTCTCGAACCAGGTCGAGAACTGCCTTCCCCTCATGCTCATGCTCGTGAATGGAATCCAGCTTCGTTCCGTTGCGGATGGCTTGCTCTAACGCAGTCTCCCCAACTTCACTAAGCACGATGAACCCCTCGTGAACCTCTTTTGGGTCCAAGGGTCCTACGGAGAGGCGTTGTCGGAGTACCCTAAGTTTCCCAGAGGTCTCCTCCTCATCTTTGATGGAAGATCCGTTATCATCGCCATTTGGAACTCTCTTGGCGGGTACTGAATGACTCATTCTTTTGGCCTCTAACCCTTGGAAACGGTACAAGAAGTTCCGTGTACCACCTCCACCGACAGGGGTCAGGCATGTCTTCATTCAACGAGGTAACCCCTCGACCTAGGACGATCATGGGCTTGGTCCCGCCAGAGTATCTCCCTCAAGTGAAGTGTCACTGAAGTATCCCTCATCCCCTCCAAGCTGATGCAGTGAACTTGGGAGTGTGGCACAAACCGACAATCGGTGTAGATGGGCTGCATGACCAGGAAACTACACGTCACGATCCAGGTTTCTGCCTATATGCCAAAGACTTATCTCAAAGGTGGTGAGAAGCGTCTGACGAAGAAGACCTTTTCCACTTGGGTGTCGGTTGGCAGGTTTCCCGTCCTGTACCACGACAAGAGTGTGATCCTTGTCCGCCAGTTTGGGAGCCATAGCCTCTACCATGCTGATGGGACGATGAGCATGGCTGGCTACCATCGGGACCACCCAGGAGCCCATCGGATTCCGGCACGTCACGGGACCTGGAGGATTCACCCTGACTCCATTCTCAATATGAACTACTCAGGGTGACATGCTGCTCACAGCGTTTGACGAAGACAACCCAACCCCTGTCTGTTCCGCAAGTGCCTTGAACTTCCTTGAGGTTCAAGTGCTGAAGTACCTCAGGGGCCAGGGGGTCGAACTGGAGAACGGGGACCCTATCGGGACCGTGAGTCGTCTGTGCTTCGTCCCCAAAGGTGAGACACAACTCCTGGTGTATCTCATCGACGATGCCAAGGTCTTCGACACGAAAGTCTGGGTAGTCATCGAGTGAGCGACTTGCGCCTGATCTTCAGCACCCATCGGTCGAAGCACCCACCACGGGATGACGAGCTTCAGACCTGCATGAGGTCGAACCTGGAGTCCTCTCTGTTTGATTCAGTGGAGTGCCTATCCAGTGAGGAGCGCCCAACCTTCAAGGACCTATTCGACCACTGCTGGAGTGGTGTAGTCAACGTAGTAGCGAACGCAGACATCACCTTCGATGCCACCATCGAGCTGGCTCGAAGTATCCCTACGGGTTCAGTCTATGCACTGACCCCAGTTCGGGTAGATGGGGTCAAACACAGCTCCCCCCACAGGTCGCAAGACACTTGGATCTTCAGGGGGATTCCAAGCGGAGTCCAAGCTGACTTCCAGATCGGGATCCCCTGGTGTGATAACCGTATTGCCTTCGAGTTTACCAAGGCTGGGTACCTGGTGTCCAACCCATCGAAGACCATCCTAACCACCCACCACCACTGCTCCAACTATCGAACCTATCAGTTCAACAAGTACCCAGCCCCAGCTAACTACTTGTTTGTCCCCCAACAGACCCTTGAAGGGCTACCATGAGACTCCTGTTTCCCAGCCATCCGATGGAACCAAAGCAGCCTGAACCTGGGTTCGAGGCCGAGGTGAAGGCCGCCAAGGAGGCTGGGTTCGAGGTTGGTTACGTGGGGCTCGAAGCCTACTTCGGAGATGAGGTCAGGCTCCATGCTGTCCCAGAGGATTGCGGCCCAACCCTCTACCGTGGCTGGATCGTCAAGCCCGAGGACTACCAGCGAATGGGGGAGGCCCTGGCTGCCCGTGGAGGCTCCCTTCTGACCTCCCTCGAAGCCTACCTCCACTGCTACCACCTGCCCAACTGGTACGAGGCCATCGGAGGCAAAGAGGTGACCCCTCGGTCTCTCTGCATCCGAGGCACCACCTTCTCGAACCTCGATGACATCGCCTTCCGAGTGTCTATGACCTTCGGCCACCATGGGGTCATCATCAAGGACTTCATCAAGAGCCGAAAACACGACTGGTATGACGCTTGCTACATTGGTAGTGCCCTGGATCAGAACGAAGTCAAGCGGGTGACCCGCAACTTCGTCGATGGTCAGGGAGATACCCTTGTAGGTGGGCTTGTCTTCCGGGAGTTCCTCAAGCTCAAGAGAATCGGGGTCCATTCCCGGAGTCGGCTGCCCCTCGTGAATGAGCATCGGATCTTCGTGTTCGACGGGGTTCCCTTCTACCAGGCCCCCTACTGGTTCGAGGGTGACTACAGCGGGAACGTGCCCAGCCTTCAGTTCATCCGGCCAATCCTCTCCAAGGTGAAGAGCCCCTTCTATGCTGTGGACGTGGCCGAGCGAGAAGAAGGTGGGTGGGTCATCATCGAGCTGAACGACGGGGGATCTGCTGGGATCCCTGAAGGTGGGGACCCTCAGGACTTCTACAAGGCCCTTCGGGAAGTCATCGTCCGGAAGGAGGCCCTCACTGCTCTGGTAAGTGGGGCACCCCTTACAGAGAAGCTCCAGAAGGATCTCTTGGGGTCCCAGACCTGCCCTCATGGCAGAGACATCACCTGGCGTTGCAATGCCTGTGATGAGGAAGAAGGCGCCTACCCAGACCCGGACGAAGACCCGTCGGTGTAGTGCCCCCTCAATAGATCCGACCCAGGGTGCCAGCCCATAGTGGCTTAGGAAATCAGATGAACAACCACATGAATGTCCGTGTTCCGTCAGCCATTGAGGTCAATCCGACGAAGTTCTACGCCCTAGCCGACCTGGCAAAGAACGTGGAAGAGTCAACGATCAAGACCCTTGACTCCTTCCTGGCGAACATGGAGACGACTTGTGCTGAGATCGACGAAGAGGTCCGGTCTCTCGCCTCAGCCAACAATGCGCTTCTCTCCGAGGTTCGGAACACGACCCGCCGGAAACCCAACCCCTTCGACATCACTTCGGACGAAGAGTACGAGGACTTGTTCAAGGACCTTCGGCACACGGCAGATGGAAACAACTTCCTCCGGATCATCCTGGAGGTCATCCAGGCCATCCAGCATGGGTACCACCATGTTCGGAACATCGCCCAGGGTGTCCGTCCGGCTTCGGTGGTCATGATCGGGAAGAAGGTCGGGGACACCCCGAACTCCTTCGAGGAGCTTCAGACCCTCAGCATCCAGATGCAGATGAACCAGTCGGTCATATCTGCCTTCGTGGACGGGGTGATGGCTGCCGAGACTGCCTCCAACGAGATCATCCAACTCGGGAGGCTCATCACTCACAAGCTGGAGCACTACCAGGGGATCCTTATCCGTCGGCACTCCACTGAAGGAGTCCAGGTCCATCACGACCCGGTCACAACCGATGTGGCGATGAGCATCTTCGAGAACGTGGACTCCCACGGGGAGATTGCTGACGGCAAGGACCCCAACGAGGTCTCAGCCTACAGCGTCCGCAAGGCCATGGTCATCGCTGACTCGATCCGCCTTGGGCTCGTTGGGCAGTTCCTCAAGGACCCGAGCAAGCTCATCTCGTTCATCAAGACCAACCTGAAAACCCTCTGGGAACTTGCTGAGTCACTGAGGGAGATCGCTGCCCCCCTTGCCAAGAAGGTCCGCCACAACCTCGGGCAACACCGGAACCCCCACCTGATGCCTGCCAGGGCCTTCGATGAAGCCCTGACGTTCATTGACGACCTCGACCCTCGCAACGTCACCTACAAGGAGAAGACGGGGCTCCTGACAGCCGAGGAACGTCACGACCTGACCTTCAAGAACGACACACTGAGGGAGATCACCAAGATGCTGGTGGCCCCCTCGGGAATCACCACCCAGGACATCATCCAGTACGTCCTGAGCCGGAAAGCTGAGCTTCGGACCTACCAGCTCGAAGAGAACTCCTTCTTCGTCTGCAAGATCGGAGCTGGCAACCCCTTCTCCGGAGAAGCCCCCGGCCAGCTCACCGTCGTTCCCGGCATCAAGCCCATGGTGGACCTCTCTGAGGTCATCGGCTCCGGCTTCGGGGAGGTCCGAGACTTCATCCAGCATACCCTCGATGGGGCCAAGTGGTTCGATCTGTTCCTCGCTACCAGCCCGAGCCGCAAGGCCGACAAGAGCAACGTCCTCTTGGTCGGCCCCCAAGGGTGCGGCAAGACTGAGGTTCTTCGGGCAGTCGCCAGCGACCGGAAGAGCGTCGGCATCTTTGCCCAGGCTTCTGACTTTCTCACCTGCTGGAAGGGCGAGGCGGAGAAAAACCCTAAACGTCTGTTCAGTGAGGGGCTTCGCATCCAGCGGGAGTCGAAGAAGCAGGTCTTCTTCCTCATCGACGAAATCGACACGATCCTGAACGGGGACCGGGGCCAGTTCGCCTTTGGAGGGACCAACCTGGCAACCGAGTTCCAGGTCCTCATGGACGGGATCACGAGCTACCCGAGCCTCTGTCTGTGGGGTGCCACGAACAACCCTGACCGAATCCCGATGCCCCTCATCCGTCGGTTCTCGAAGGTGGTCATCGTCGGGGAACTTACTCAGGAGGACCGTGTTCGCCTCTTGAAACAGTTCGTCGGGTACCTGCCCCTGTGCTCGGACTTCGCTGAGGAAGCCTGGCAGGAGGCTGCCACGAAGCTGGACGGGGCCGTTGGGGACATCATCCGCAAGGTCGTAGACCAGCTCTGGCGGGAGAAGATGTCCTGGTTCGTCTCCAACCACCGGAAGGAGGCCGAGGGCGTTCTGGCTACCTTGAACGAGGGCGGGCAACGTTTCCAGGTCAAGGACTTCGATGCGAAGAAGAGGGCCAAGCTCCATGAGAAGCTCCGCCCCTACTTCCAGGTCCGCCCCAAGGACCTCTTGGACTCGGTGGACTCCCACCTCCAGAACCTTGCCATCCGGTCGGAGATCGAGACCGCCAAGGCCACCTATGAAGCTGCCCGCAAGTTCCTCTCCAATGTAGAGGTCAATGGGTAGCACTCGCTACACGGATGTCTTCCACATGCTCCGGGCCATCCGGTTGCATGTGGAGGAGAACGAAGGACACATCGTCCTGTGCGCAGACGACCCAGTGACAAGGGCCATAGGGTTCGCCTGCCAACAGTGTTACCGAGAGATTTGGTGGGTCAACATCGAAGACTTCCACAAGTTCACGGAGAAGGGTCCCAACTCACACTGGGCTCTTCTCCGGCTCCTCTTCCTCGGTCAGCGTTCGAGAGCCCACATAGCAGAGATTCTGAGCCAACAAGGCAAGTTTGACCCGAGGCTCCTCCTTGAAACTCCGCACGATGAGGACCTCCCAACCGGACGGTCACGATTTGAGCGGATTGAGGGTGACGACCTGGTGTAGGGGGTAGGGTCCACGGCACGATGCCTGGACCCCGAGGCGGTCGAACCACTCGGGCTCCTGCTACCCTGCTGCTATGCGAAAGGGGCAACATCAATGCCCAAGGTTCTGTCGTCCGTAGAAGTACCCTCCCTCCGTTCGGAAGCTGCTCAGGCAACAACTGAGATCCTGTCGGAGGTGTTGAGCGGAACCCAGATCGGGAACATCATCGCTCAACTGGAAGGCCGATGCCTGACCATCTCCGAAGCGGGAGGTCGAGGCGCCACAACAACTCTGAAGGGGTACCAGGAGACCATCGGGTACTTCAAAAAGGTTCTGCTTCGGCATCGAGCCAAGTACCCCACGGGCTCCCCACTTTCTACCACTCCGCTCCCCAACCCAGAGCCAGAGCCCCCGGCAGCTCCGTTGACCATGGCGGAGAGGATCCTCCAGGGGGCGGTCAAGGTACCGGAAGTTGAAGAGCTGGACCCCGTGTCCCTCATGACCGCTCTCAATGACTATCCGGATGAGGACGACCGTCGTAAGCGGAGGATTGGCAAGTTCCAGCACGACCTAGGGGATGCCCTGGGAGCACACTTGGAAGCTCTGACCAAGGAGACCCTGCAACTATACCTCAAGGGTGGCCCCAAGGCGCTCGAAGATATCGACCTTCCACCTGTTGTCCTGGACCAGAGGGGTTTGGTCCCAGATGGTGAGGGTCCGTGGTTCGACAAGCGGATCCTGATTATCCAGTCGTTCACCGTGGCGATACCCCAAGGGGTCATTGTGAAGAGGGACTACCGCCTCAATGGCAGTGGAGCAACCCAGTCTCACCCGAACCTCGTCCAAGAGATCAACTCCACCAAGATGATCCGTTCCACGAAGAAGCGGACCCCGAATGGGGAGCTTCAGTTCTACGCCAAGGCATTCACAGTGGAGAACGGGGACACGCTGGTGGGCTACTTGAATCGTCGGGTGGGGGTCGCTGACACTCACGGGAAGGACCTCCCGGAGTTCGAGCGTCAGTATGTCATCCGTGAGGGCAAGGTGGAGCCCACCTTGCCCTAGTCCTCCTTCATGGGTGGGGGCATGATGGTTCGGTCTTGGCCCTTATCTTCAATCAAAACCACCTTGTTTCTCCCATCCTCCTTCCCTTGGTAGAGAGCCTGGTCGGCAATCCCAATCAGGCTCTCAGGTGGGTGGTTCCCTGCTGTAGAGGAGCAGATTCCGATACTGACCGTCACCGGGATCTGCTCCTCCTTCCAGAGGACTGGTTCGCTCGCCACAAGTGACCGAAGTCGCTCCCCAACCAGGGCAGCTTCCTCGGGGCCACACTTGGGGAGGATGACCAGGAACTCCTCTCCCCCGATCCTTCCAAGGGTGTCCTCAGGGCGAATCCCCGTCCGAAGCCTCAAGGCGACCTCCTTGAGGGCAGCATCCCCAGCCAAGTGCCCAAGAGTGTCGTTCACCTGCTTGAAGTAGTCCAGGTCAAGTAGGGCCACCGAGATCGGGTACCTGTGCTTCCGGGCACGCTCAACTTCCTGGTCGAGGACCTGAAGGGTCATCTTGCGGCCCCAGGTACGGGTCAGCCAGTCCACGGCTGCCCGACGCTCAGCCTCTTCGAGCTTCGTGACCGCCATCTGAACGACCTCGCTCAGGACCTCACGACGCTTGAACTCCTCCTCCACCAGTTCCCCGAGATCCCGAAGGATAACCAGGTCTTCTGGGCTCACCTCTCTTGGCTTCGTGTCGATGATGCAGAGGACCCCGACCCTCCGACCGTCAGGAGCCCTCAAGGGCTGACCCCCGTAGAACCTGATGTTTGGGTACTCCAGAACGAGAGGATTGTCGAAGAACCGTTCGTCCTGGAGAGCGTCTCGAACGATCATGGGCTCCTCGGTGAGGATGGTGTGCCCACAGAAGGAGATGTCCCGTGGGGTCTCCACTGCATCGAGACCCTGAACGCTCTTGAACCACTGGCGCTCCGAGTCAACCAGCGAGATTACAGAGATAGGGACGTTGAAAGACCTCCTAGCTATCCGTGTGATGCGGTCGTAGCGGTTCTCCGACGGAGTATCCAAGAGGTCGAGGTCTTTCAAGGACTTTACCCTCTCCTGATCGTCAGGTGGAATGCTAGGGTTCTTCATGGCTTACCCAAGTGAATCACAAAGGAGCTTTCACTCAAGTTGACCGGTGTCAAGGGGACTATGGGTATCCCTCGCAAACATAGCCGCCCCGTCGAAGTAGACGGACAGAAGTTCCGATACATGATCGGTGAGGTCGCCCCTGGACCCAACCAACCCTTGGACGAACGTGAGATCAAGCTCACTGCTCAGGAGGATGCTGAGAAACCCGGTCGGGTTCTCCAGGTTCTTCTTCCCTACGGGTTCTCAGTGGGTCCGGAGCAAGTGAGAAGCCTCATCCGCCAAGGTCTGAAAGACGGTTGGAAGCCCTCCGAGAGAGGGGCTGCTTACAACTTGGCTGGGTACACGCTCTAGTGACAGCACCACGGGATCGAGGGTGATTCTTCCACCACCTCGACTTCGGAGCAGACCAAGCGGGCTCGATATCCACTCGGGAGTCCGAGGATTGGAGTCCTGACCGCAACTTGGACCCCCGTGAAGGTCTTCCTCTGGTTGGCGTCCTCAGACCAGGCGCCCCCATCCGTGTACCAGAGAGGGTTCCCTGGGCCTTCAGCGACCAAGCTGACGTAGTGTCCGACTCCGGTGATGATCACACCCAAGCCCTCTGACAAGAGCATCCTCGGTGTCGTAGAAGCATCATGCACTGTTGCGGCAACCCCCTCCACGATGGACCCCTGCTTCTGGCGATGGCCCTGCCCTTCTTATCGGCTGGAGCCCTATGGTTGCGCATGAAGCTCCGGGCAACCCCCTCAAATAAGTGCTCCTGTGGGCACGAAGAGCCCCATGAGCACTAAGATTTTTGTAGCTTACAAGCTCCGACGGGCCGATTACCTATGGCCCGTCGTCCACGACATCCGAATCCTGGGTACCAAGGCCCTCAAGAAGGCCCTCCAAGAGCGCTACGTCGAGTATGCCCCGCATGTGAAGACGGACACAGACCTCTACCGGAAACGCTTGGAAGGGTACCTAAGGGATTACCCAGAGAAGGATGCTGACTACCTGGCCCGACTTGGGGTCGTTCAGTCGATCCTCCGTCGGGGTTACCGAATGTCCTCGACCCGCTCCGAGCGAAGCCTCTTCAATTTTGATGTCTCGGTTGGGTTCCGACAGTATCAAGGGGGGATCTACATCATCCCCTATGCCGACTACGGGATGATGGCTACGCTTGACTTCCTGAAGAAGGACAAGCGGTTACGGGACTACCACTACCAGAACCAAACAGATAGGCCCGCTCGGATCTCATCTCGACAGTGGGCCGAACGGAGAAGGGTCTGGCATGGCATGGATTCTGCTGGGCAATGGGAGGACGTTCTCGTCTTGGACCTCTGCAAGTGGGACATGTGGTACAAGATCGATCCCTGGCTGGACTTGGCCGAGAAGAAGTACCGAGCGTTGAAGAAGTCTTGATGGTGTTCAGTAAGACGTGGACATCCTTCCAGGCTACCTGACCGTTCTTGCGGGACCCATGTTCGCTGGGAAGACTGAGGCTTTCATCTCCCTGGCTGAGGCAGTCCCAGAGGCTCAACGCTCTGTCTACAAGCCGGTGATCGATACCCGGCACGGAGAGGGTTACATCCAGTCCCACGGGGGCAAGCGCATCCCTGCCAAGTGGACAGACCTTCAGCTCGAAGGGGTGGAGAAGCGTGCCAACATCTTCATTGACGAGGCCCAGTTCCTTGGACCCTCGGCTGCTGTTCGGGTCCAGGAGCTTCTCCGAGGGGGTTCCAACGTCACCCTTGCTGGCCTGGATCTCGACTACCGAGCCCTCCCCTTCGGCCTCATGCCGTACTTCCTGGCCCTCGCCAACAGGGTCGTCAAGCTCTCCGGCAAGTGCTCCAGGTGCGAGAAGCCTTCCAGCCGAACGTACCGAACCATTCAAAAATCGGGTACCGTACTTGTCGGAGGCTCGGAAGCCTACGAGCCAAGGTGCCTAGCCTGCTTCCTCCTCTGAAGGGTCTGGAGGAGGGGGAGACGGAAACCGGGTCGTCCTAGGACCAGGAATCAAGCTGGCTGGGGTGACCGGCTCGATCACCATCTTGACCATCGAGGATTCCGCTGTGGCTTCAAGCATATCTGTTTGAACCATCTCAAGGTGAGCCGAGCACAAAAGCACCTCAACCCGATGGTTCGTCAGAAGATACACCAGCAGAAAGTCGGCTGTTTGTCCACATAGCGTGCAAGTCACGGGGTCCTCATCTGGAACTTCTTATCGGTGGTTCAACGCTTTCTGGTGTACAACTAGAAGTGCCCATGGAAGAAAGCATCGACAGCTTTTGGGAAGACCGTCCGAAGGAAAAGGTTGCCTCAGGGGGGCCTACCCCCGGAGTAGGTGACGAACTCCTAGACGATTGGCTCGATGTTCGCAACCTCCCGAAGGTCTTCTACCAGGTGGTGAGGGGATCCGGCAGTCTTGAGTACATGGCGATCCGCCGGATCAAGTGTGTGGGTCAGAGCCAGCGGGACCGCCCCAAGAACAGGGGTGGGGAGTGCTACGTCGGGATCTTCGAGAAGACCATCTGGGCCGGGTCGAAGTACAAGGAACGTGAGCAAGACGCTGGAAAGCGCTTTGCCTACTCGAAGGCCAGTAGCTTCTTGACCCTTGAGGCTGCCATCAAGCAGTTCAACGAATACCGATTGAAGGGTATCGAGGAGTCTGAGGACCGGGCCAAGCAGTGGGAGAAGAGTGCCCAGGAACTCCTTGAGTCCACTCGGAAGCAACGGGAAGAGAACGCCAGAGCCGCCACATTTGACGTTTCAAAGGCCATTGAAGATGAAGCCCAGGTTTCTGATCCCAGTCTCCCGTGATGGGGTCCGCCTAGAGGTCCCCTCCGAGACCCTGGTCATCCCCTTCCCGTGCTCGATCACAGGAAGGACCAGCCCAGAGTACGAGGTTGAGCCCAGCCCCCCGAAGTCGATCCACATCCCCGAGCCCCAACGATACACGGTCTTTCAGTACCACTGGAGGAGCACCAAGAGGTACCCATGGTTCTCCATCCGGGCCGTTCGCCTTTCCCGAATCGTGATAGGGTCCACCTGCCTCATCCAGAACAAGGGATCCAAGCCTTGCTGGTTTCACAAGGGGGCCTGGCACGCTACCTACGGTGACTCAGGGGACAGCTACCGGCACTCCATGTGCGGGGACTACCACTACGGCAAAGACCACGGGCCAGTTGAGAACAGAGTCCCGACTTGTCCCGAGTGCCTGGAAATCGAGTGGGAGCCCTTCACCGTGATGCAGTACGAGCACCCCAGGGACCTTCTGAAGGCTGAGACCAAGGTCAAGGCCGAGCAACGATGGCGAGCCAGGATCCCAACCCTCTTCGACCGAATCCTCTTCGATGAAGAGACCGAGGAGGATGACCCAGAGTTGGAGGTCTTCGCTGAAGAGGCCGACCCCTATGCTGGACTGGAGCCAGAGGGCCGGGAAGCCAAGCTCCAATCCAGAGTCGAACGGGCACAGCGCATCCGAGAAGCCAAGGCCAGGGTCAAGGGCTACCGATAAAGGGTACCCGGAGAAGGTCCAGGAAGTCCTTCGAGGGTGCAGCAGCTATTGAGATCGTGAGCTTGATGTCCATCATATCCCCAGGGCGGAGGTGGACCCCATGATCGAAGTCCTTGTGGTACAAGGGCTTTCCCCCAACCTCAGCAAGGAATAGGTCCACGCCTTGAACGGTACAGGCCCGGTCTAAGGTGGGCGTCTGTACGTGAAGGTTCACCGAATCCTTGACCTCGTTTGGGATAGTTGCCCAGATCCGAGATGTAGGAACGTTGTCCCCAGTCAGAGCGAGCCACACCAGTTTGGACTTGGGAGCTTCCCCGGAGACCTGAGGGGTCAGCTTCTCTGCCTCGTTCCAGTCGATGTTCGGGTCCCCATCCAAGGGCGAGCCACGGGCAATCCAGAGCTGGTGAGCGAGCGCCTTGACCCTCTCCTCCCTCGGGGTGTTTCGGACGTAGGCCCTGTGTGGGCGAACATCGTCCCAGAAATCATCAACATCTTCGACCATGACCTATGTTACACCGGTTTTCGGTGTAGTTCCGAACATGTTCACCGTTGAAGAGGTTCTAGCAGCGGGCTACCGGAAGTACCCCCATGGAAAGGGGTCCGAGTTCTGCCTTGGGTTGTACCAGAAGGGGGTCCGAGACAACGCCGGGAACAAGAGGTACTTCATCAACCTGTACCTCTGGAGGTTCCCTGACGGGCACTCTTCCTGGGCAGCGGAGGTTCGGTTGTACCGGTCCAGTGAGGAGTCCTTCGACCTGAACCTGCTGATCAACAAGCACACCCTGACAGAGGTCGAGTCCTTCTACCAAATGGCCTACGAACGAATGGGTTGCATTCTGGATGCCCACAACAATGATGAGGAGGAGGGCAAGCCCCCTCCGACTAGGTTCGAGAGGATCTGATCCGGTCGAACCGGCTCCGTCTACGGACGGGTACCTCTTGCTTCACCGGCTCAGATAGAGTCGGGCGAGGCTCATACTCATCGTCGGGGTCCCCGAACTCCTCTTCGGGTTCTTCATTCGCCTCGGGCTCCGTATCCTCCGTCTCTGGCTCATCATCCGCCTCATGATGGTGGTGATGATGAATGTGATTGGTGACCGGGGGCGAGTGGAAGATCCGAAAGAAGGTGCAGGTCATCTTCGTGACGCAGAGAAACGCCACGGTAACTAGACCGGCGGCAAGGTAGAAGTGGGCGTGGGTCCATTCCCAGAACGGTGCCATCACAGATGTTTACCCCGGTTCGGGTCGGTGGTGTAAGTGGAGAGACGCATGGACAAGATCGAGCTTCGCAAGGTCAGTTCCCTCAAAGACCACCCGAAAAACAAGGACATCTTTGGGGACGTTCGAGGTGATTCCGACCTACTCGACAAGATCAAGGCATCTATCGTCGAAATGGGTCTTCAGGAGCCAGTCATCATCAAGCAGGATGGGACGGTCCTGTCCGGGCACATCCGCCTGGCAGCTTTCCAGGACTTGCTTGAGCTAGACCCAGCGAGCCTCCCCAACCTCTGTGAGGAAACTCGGTCCCTTCTCAAGAAGAAGATGGTCCCTGTTCGGGTCCACGAAGACTTTGAGTCTGCCGGGGCAGAGGTTGACTACCTCATTCTCTCGAACGTGCTCCGTAGACAGCTTGAACCTTCTGCCAGGAACGCCATGTTCCGCTTGCTGAGGCAGCGGGACATCGAGGACCCGCTGACCCACAAGGGTGGTCGCCCAAAGAAGGGGGAAGGAAAGCCTGGACCAGCTCAGAAGCCCAAGAGCCGGGTCAATCAGTTCGCAGAGGCAACTGGGACAACGGTACGCCACCTCAATAGAGAGGATGAGGTGTTCACCCACCCCCTTGTGGATGATGAGATCCGTCAACTCATCGACACCAAGGTCTACACGGTTACCGAGGTCTTTGACGCCCTGAACTTGATGATCGTGGACATGGCCCGAGAGGGGAAGGACCCGACCACTCAGCACCTCATCATTGCCCTCCAGAACCCTCAAGAGAAGCCTGTCACCACCAGCTATGGGGACGTGGTGCGCAAGGCTGCTGGCCTTGAACCAGCCCCAAAGGCTGAGCCAGTCGAAGAACCAGAGGCAGAGGAACCCGAGGCAGAGGAGCCTGAGCCCCCACCTGCCCCGAAGCCCAAGGCCAAGCCCGTCCCGAAGCCCAAGCCCGTGGTCGAACCCGAGCCCGAGCCCACGGTACCCGAGGTTCGAGAACCTGAGGCAACCAAGGCCGAGGTTCGTCGGGCAGAGGACACCCTTATCTCCGTCGGGGAGAAGATCGCCTTGGCCCGGAAGAGCTTCGAGAAGCTGCTGGGGGAGGCTGACCTGAGTGAGTTGACCAAGACCGAGCTTCTTGGCCTCCACAAGCGCCTCAGTGGCTTCCTCGAAGCCTTGGGACTCCTATCCAAGCCCGAACCCACTCCGGGCCTCCCAACCCGTCTGGAGGACCAGCTTGCCCTGTTCACAGAGGTAATCGAGGATGTGGGCGAGGTGGAGGACCCCATGGCAGTTCGGGACCTGCTCCTCAGCTTGAGCATGAAGGCCAAGACCTCTGCCAACCGACTCACCCAGGTGCCAAAGACCTTCCAGCCCAACGGGCTCTTCTGCCCAGAATGCTTCTCTCCCCAGGTCACCACACCCTCTGGTGACGTTTGCGAGAACGGGCACGGGGGACTTTACGGGGTCACCAAGGCTCAGATGATCCAGGCCAAGGCAGCAAGGGAAGAGCCCAAGCCTATCTCCAAGGTCGAGGAGCCCAAACCCAAGGTTGAAGCAGTCCCACCTCCTAAGCCCAAGGTGGATGACCCGGATGACTTCTCTGGTATTCTTGAAGGAATGACCTTCGAGTCAGCCGATGATGCTCCGACCCCATCAGTCCCACCCCCGCCGAAGGTCGAGCCCCAGGTCAAGAAGAGCAAGGCTCTTCCTGAAACCAAAGGGGGGCTCTCCGACATCGGTCTTGACCCAGAAGACTTGGTTTCGCTCTAGGGGCCGTTCCAGAGAGCATGACTCATCGAGTCAACACCACACTTCGAGCAGGTTGTAGCACCCCCAGAGACCCATTCCCCAGTCCCTTGGCAGGTCTTGCAGTTGGGGTCCGGCTCCGGGAGTTCGGAGCACTTTGAGCACTCGCTCTTGAAGTCCACGCCCTCTCCGTCCCACTGATGATCCCCACCCTTGGGGCACTGGTTTGAGACTCCGCACGAGAAGACCGAGATTCCTTCGTTCATCCTCTGGTGTACACCTACGGCATGAATGCTGACCAGATTCTCAAGGCGGTCGAACGCTACAAGGGTCTCCTGACACGGAGAGGGGTACCCTCAAAACGGCAGAACACTGCCTCTGGCATTAAACCATCTGAGACGGAGAAACTGGCCCACATCGGGTGGATGTGTGAGGCCATCCCTGCCCAGGTTGCTGAGGGATCCGTGGCGAAGGCAGAGCGATGGCTCTGCTTCGTCCAAGGGATTCTTTGGAGCGAAGGACTGGCTACAATCGACTCGATGCGGGATGACAACCGCTGATTTTTTCCAGCGGCGTTTTTTCGGGGTGTACCTACCGGGAAAGAGGTACCTATGCCCAGACCCCGTTCCAAGCATCTCCGTTGCATGTGTAAGAACTGTCCCGAGTTCATTGGGCCTATCCCCAAGACCCCCAAAGAGGGAATGGTCTTTCTTGCTGACCAGCAGGCAAGAGGGGATGAGGCTCGCATAAGGAGCCGGTCGATCAGGCTAGTGGTACTGAACAAGTTCGCCACTCTCGATGGACTCGATGGAGTTGAGTATGTCACCAGCCGAACCATCATCTATGAAGATGGTTCGACCAAAGATGACTCCAACCCAGTCAAGCTGAAGACTGTTCTGATCAACTACACGTTCGTGGCGAATAGTGTAGGTGACCCGAATCACTGGCACTTCAGCCTGAAGCATCACAAGGGTGGGTTCATGCCGAGAGGTCTGGTGAACCCAATGGCAACGGTGGGACATCAAGTGGATACAGGGACCCCGGTCCTCCAGGGTATCTTGAGTGCCCTCAAAGCCAGCCTACAGACGACCCCCGAAGGGTTCATGCTCCACTCTGGGAGCCTCGGGGTGGCTGTTCCTGTCCCCGCCCATGCCCCTTGAACTTTCTCTGTCAGAACTGACGCCCCAGGGCGTCTAGTAGGCATGATGAAGATAGCCCTCAGCAGTATCGTCACAGCGTTCTCCACCCAGGCCATCGGCACCAAGGTGACCGACCCGGACGGCTTCTGGAAGGTCGTCACGGCCGCTGTGGAAGCCCACGACTTCACCTCGGACAAGGTTCCGGGGCAGGGGTTCATCCTTGTCCCGGAGGCTTCTCCGTTCGTCTCGGGTGGGGTTGGCCGGAATGTCGATGACCCAGCCGCCTATGTCCTCAGGTCCCATCGTGGGAAGGTTCATGCCTACCTCAAGCGAGAGTTCGCCGCCCCCATCGAGGGTTGTGCGGTCGTGGTCTATGAGCTTCAAGCCTACCTAGCAGACCCAGACATCAACGAAACTCCAGGAGAGGGTGCCAGGATCCTATCCGAAAACCCAACCCACGTCCTTGTAGCCGTGCTCGCCTTCAGTGGACCTAAGTCAGTTTTGAGCCCATATCGGTTCGTGAAGAACCTGGCGGGTGGGAACCATGAAGCCTTATCCTGGACTGCCGAGGAGATTAGAGCTAAAGCTCGTGATATTGCGGTACAAACGGATGAATGGTCTACTGTAGCGGACTAGCCCTTCAGGTGGTGTCAACCAGGTAGGCATCCCAACAAACCTTCTATGCCTACCTGTAGTCATGCTCCCAGAACTCGCCCCCACAGATGTTCTCCAGTTCGACCCAGACCTGAAGGATGTAGACCCTTTCGGCCCACTGCTCAAGGTCCCGAAGTATCCAGGGGTGTATGCCTTCTTCATTGAGGGTGTGCTGGTATATGTTGGATCATCCAACAACTTACACAGTAGGTTCAATACCTACCAAACCTCGTCTAACAAGCACTCAACCAAGGTACGAGAGTCCCTAAGGGCTACCAATGTGGTAGCTAGCCTTTGGTTTACAGGGACAGTTGGGGATGCCCTGAAGTATGAATATGACACTGTACTCAAGTACAACCCTGAGCTGAATACTAACTGGTGTCCTTCGGCGGAGGAGGTTGTGAAAAATCGTGAGCTTCGCAGGAAGGAGATGCACTCTCGTCTTGTCGAGGAACGAAAGAAGATCGACTTTGACCCAAAGGCTCTGAAGACCTGTGCCGCTTGTAGGAAGGACAGGCCATGCTCGGAGTACCGTAGGAACTCACACAATCCCTTGGGGGTTGTTGCCTACTGTCGTCAGTGTGAGAGGGAAGAGCGTCAAAGAAGGGTTCTATCTGGCTGCTGTTCTGTGTGTAAAGCACCTCTTGTAGAAGGTAGCTCTAAGACCAAGTGCCCTAAGCACAGAAGCCCTGGCCTGGACCGCTGAAGAGATCCGAGCCAAGGCCCGTGAGATCGCCAGTCAGACTGACGAGTGGTCTACCGTGTCAGACTAGACTGGGTCTTCCCTCTCGAACCTGTCAGGAACGGGAAGCCCTGGGGTCTGGAACAGCTCGTAGAGCCGGTGCCCTGGCTTCACACAGTTGTCAACCTGGCAGAGCTTGCAGGGCTTCGGCTTGAAATTGATCCCCCGAGGAGTGTTGCAGGGGCACCCATCATCCGTGAAGAGGTTCTCCAGAAGAAGGGGTGCCCCGCACCCCTTGCACTTCTCAGGAATGTTCGGGTTCATAGGGGGGTGCTCTTCACGACCCAGAAGTCACTGGAGAGGTTTGGGTCCCCCACGTAGTCGTAGGCCATCCAGTAGTAGCCACCGATCCCCCAGTTGGCCCCCCAGGAGTTCCGAACCAGGAAGGCTTGCTTGGAGTTGTCATAGCCTACAAGGGTAACCGCATGACCCCCGACCTCGACCTCGTTTCTCCCTGGTCGGGTCAGAATGCCCTTCTGAGCCATGTCCAAGCTCAACATGTACTCAAAGACCCGGAACCCGAAGCCCACCAGGTAGCCCGAGTAGAGGACGGACTTCATCGTCTCGATGTCACCATTCGAGACAGCGTGGTACGAAGTGACCTTCTTGGATGCGGCTGCCGTCCAGACCGATGAGGGTGGGTTGGTCTTGAACTGGGCGATGTTGTACGGCCACTTGACTTCATCCACGACCCCGTAGACCACCCCAGCCTTGATCGTGTCTCGGATGGTGGCCCCAGAGTCGTAGCCCGTGGTACCCATGATTCGACGAGTCGCATAATACTCGAAGAGCCTGCTGGCGTGTACCAAGGTCACGTTCGGGGCTGGTGCTGGAGTTGGGGTAGGAGCCGGAACTGGGGGCTTGACCGAGGTGGTGAAGGTGATGGTCCCGTCCGAGGCAACCGCCACATTCGACACGGACACGGTTGCCGTGGCAGCTCCGAACATTCCACCGATCTGAGCCAGCTTGGTGTTCTGGCGAAGCTCGTTGGCCTCGATAAGGGAGGCAAACATCTGGGCCGTGCATGACCCGAGGTTCCCCTGGTCCTCAACCGGAGAGCAGAACGGACGCCGGTCAACGGATCCGGGAAGGGCTCCGAGGAAGCTACCGTTCAACTTCAAGCGGTAGGGTTCGTCTCGGGTGTCGATGTACTGCTTCTTCCACCCGCCAAGGTGGACCTGGGTCTGTGTCCCGTCGGGTCGATGAAGAGTCTGAATCATAACCGTCAGGTGTCATAGAAGAAGAATGAACCGACTCCAACGAGTTCTGGCTCAGAGTCACTTGCCCATGGCATTGATGCAGTTCGAGCACTCCGTTGTAGGTGAGCCAGGGGTTCGAGACACCCTAGCCCCCTGTGAACTCTTCGAGTATGGGCCTGCTTCAGGGAACTGCTGGTCTGATGGGCACTATATGTGCAGAGAATGCAAGCACTTAGATGCTTGCCGCTTCCAGGATGAATAGAGCCTCTAGGGCTTTCTCCTCAGTGAGCCCCACAGCAAAGTCCGTCCTGACGAGGTACTCACTCAGGTGGGCCATGTCTGTGTCATCGTCCAAAATCACGAACCGCTCGACTTCGGGGTGAAGGTCGAGCCAGGCTTGGATCTCGTGACCCCTCAGGGGATTGGAGAATCCTGCTGGGGTGGGTACCGAGATTGGGGTCACATCGAGGATCGGTCCTGTGAACCCATGGTAGGCCAGGAGTCCCTGCATGGCCGGGATTGAGTGACCATGACGCCAGGAGGATGAGATCACCACCGAGGCATCGGTCTTCTCGACCAACCATTGGACCCGCTTCACCATCTCCGAGTTGAGGCTCCGAAGGTCGTGGGCGATCATCCCCCTCGTCCAGCGGTTTCCGTACTCATCCTGGATCCTTCGGATGGTCTGAAGCTCTGCTGCTGAAGGTGGGATAGTCTCATCCACCCCCAAGAAGTGCCCCCTGGAATTGAGCACCCCATCGAAGTCCAAAAATACGACCTTCATACCCTGGGTACTGACACCAGACGTTTACCGGATGGTCTATAGGGAAAGGCCCCGAGAAGCTATCGCTTCACAGGGCCTTTCGTTTCCCGTTGGGTTGAGCTACTTGCGGGTCCGACCCTTGGGCACCAGGGGAGCCTTGGGGGCAGCCTTGGCCCGCTCCTTCTTGGGGCGACCACGGGGGCGAGGGGGCTCCACCACCACCGGCTTCTTCCGAGGTCGGGCGGGCTTGGCCTTGGGGGCTTCCTCGACCACCGGAGGAGTCCTCAGGGGGACGAACGGGGACTTGGGGTGCTTGCGAGCCTCCGAGATCACCGTGTCTGCCCGCTTGGCTGTCACCTTGGGCTGAGGTGCCGGAGTCTCTTTCCGAGGTGCTGGGGACAGCTCCTCCACCGTCTTGTGCTTCCGGTGATGACGCTCGGAGCTGATGAGGTGGGCAATCTTCACTGTGGTGTCAAGGCTGCCATCGAGGCCGAGCTGGTCACAGACCTGTTTGGCTTCCTTGATGTCCTTGACGATGGCTTGTGCCTCTCGGCTGAGTTCAGGCATAATCGTTTGACTCCGTTCGGGTTCCTCTGTTGTTACACCGGAATCAGAAGCCCAGCCCTCGGGTTCCTCACAGGTGTAGGATCTTATCGTGGCATCCCCTCTCTTCAATCCGAAGAACCGTCCCAAGAACCCGCTGACCCTCGGGGCGGCAGAGATCCAGAAGTTCCAGGCCGCTTGGAACAACGAGGGACCCATCGTTGTTTCAGTGGACTCGGCTCCCGGCTTGTTCTTGCTGGCGGTTGAGTCACTTGCCGAAGGGAAGGGCGTCGAACTCCGGGTACCCGAGTCTTGGAGACGTGAGCCTCCTCGGGTCCATGTGCTCCCGGCCGCTTCCAACGCCTCCATCACCAACGGGCGTGAGACCCGGATTATCTCCCGGCCCATCGAGACGACCTCTCTCATCACCGCTGCCTTTCGGGACATCGGGTGTGAGGTCATCGAGGGACCCCCGAGCAGGTTTGACAGGAGACCTGTCATCTGAGGCCAACCTGCAACTCGGAACGAACCGCCATCAGGATCTTCCCGAGACGGTTCACCCCAGTTTGCGAGGACCCCCACCCCCAGTAGGGGTCATGGATGGCGTTCTCGATGATCGGGCTGGCCCCTGTGCTCAGGAGGATGCTCTGTAGATCGTTGTGCTGGGTGAACTTGGCCCAGACAACCTCGTACATGATCTGGTCCTTGACCCGCTCTATGACAGGGGCAGGACCTCGTCCGTCATCCACTACAAGGGGACTTGGATTCGGGACGAGGCTGTCCCAGTCTGGACGGATAGGATTCCCACGGTCCCGTCCTATCTCGGCTGCCCGCATCGGTCCCACCGCCTTGAGGACCATCTGTACGAGGTCCGGCCGATGAGGGTGATACTTCATCGCCTGGAAGGGGTGCTCCGAGGTCTCCCAGGTTTGGCCGTATACCTGAACCTTGTGTCGGGAGAAGTTCGAGAAGCACCCATAAGGGCTCTCTTTCGGGCTGTAGAAGAGGATCTGGTGCATCTTAGCAGATACACCAAGCGGTGTATCTCTCAGAGAAGACGCCAGACGTTGATCTGCCCATCCTTGCGGACGGACTCGATCAGCCCCTTGCGGCTCAAAACACTGATCCCACCGCTCATGAGCTTTGGGGGCTGCCCCGTCTTGTTGGCGAGATCGACGTAGGTGAACTCCTTGTCCTTGAACGACTGCTGGACGACTCGAAGGACCATCTCCGAAGGGGACTCCCCCTCGGGGGCCTTGTCCACCCTCTTGGCCCGAGCCAGAGCCTTGGTCGGCTTCGCCTTCTCCGCCTCTACCGGAACAGGTGCCGGGTTCGGGTCGGCCCCAGGAACGAGCACCTGGGCCATGTTCAGGATGGCCGGATCGGTCACGTCCGGGAAAAGAGACCTCAACTCTTCGAGGTTGGTCTTGAGGTTCTTCAGAAGGCCCCATGCTTTGCTGGTCGCTACACTCGTCATCCTTGTCTCCGTTCTGCCAGGGTTAGGTTTCTGGCCGGTCACCATCAGATACACCGAAAATGTTGGCCTGGTGTAAGGATAGTCATGTCGAACACTAAATCAAATGCAATCGAGGCGCTCTTCGAGGCCATCCAGAGAAGGCCCCGCCCCGAGGACGTTGCGCAAATCATCAGCGAAATCAAAGAGTTCGAGTTGAACCGAGATGACGCCCGGACCCTCGACCAGGCCGCCAAAAATTCGTTGAAGCGAAATGCCTACGGGTACTCATCCATGGCCTCGGACTTCGCTCGGGTGGTCGGGGCAGACAAGATGGTCGCCAAGGTCTCCCTGACCTGCAAGATTCCGGACCCTCCTTCGGCAATCGAGTGCCGGGATGTAGGTAAGGTCGAAGCCTTCATGGAGCGGGTGGCCGAAAGTATCAAGGCCAACCCAGCATTCACCGACTTCTTGAAGGATAGGCTCAACCGTGAGCAGAGAAAAGCCCAGGGGCTCAACGTCAAGAAGCGCCACTACAACAAGGCTTTCCGTGCCATCCGGAGGCTTCGAGACAAGATCGAGAGGATGATCCGGAACGGCAAGAAGTACGAGGCAAGCCGGATCGCCAAGAGTGCTGGAGCCACCAAGCTCACCCTGGATGACCTCTCAAAGGACCTCCCGACGGCTTGTTTCGTGGCCTACCTCTCGGCCAGGATGAACGTCCGTTCCACGTTCACAAACACGAGCCAGGAGAGAGCCTTCGACAATGTGTCCAACATGCTCTACCGGGTGGCTCGAAAGTCGGGTACCGTAAATTGGTGGGCCATCGCTCTGGTCCATCCAGAGCCCGAGGTCTTGGAGCACCTGACCGACGAAGAGAAGGGCAAGCTCCTCGGAATCTGGACGGAGACCCTGCACATGCTTGCAGGACTCTTGAAGGAGACCTACGATCACAACAACTTCGACCTCACGAACATGATCGTGAGGAGGGGCAACGATTCCTCAACCTGGAACTCGGCTGCCGGAGCCTGGAACAAGGCGAGAGAGCACTGGTTCAAGCTCCTGTTCGACCTGAAGATGGAAGACCTTCTGGAGCACTACTGCCCAGGCAAGGTGCTCCGTCTCATGGCGGCTGACGTGGTGGGCTGGCACTCTTGGGGCAAGGGCTCCCTTGATGACTCCTTGCACCCGGACACAAAGGTCTGGAGGGATCTGCCCCGCCCGTGGAGGGTCTTCGAGGGCCAGGAGACCTGCCCCATGACCCTGGTTGAAACCGCCTGCCAGCTCCACTCGGTACCCAAGGGAGGCTGGGCGGGACCCACGCCCCCGAAGAGGGCCGTGGCCTACCGACCCACGCCTGAGCTGGTCCAGGGAGTCACCGTGACCAGCCCATTCCTGGCGAAGGTCCTCAAGGATGCCGGATGGTTCAAGGGCAAGCCCGTCAAGGATATGAACATCCCTGCCAACGTCATTCGAGATGAGGCTGGGGCTGTCCTCTATGTGGAACCGGGGAACGTTGCTTCACAAGACCCGAAGTCCAACCTGCCTCCAACACCCCCCTCTGCACCAGCCATGGGGAACCCCGAACCCCTGGTGTAGTGACCCTTGGAGAGTTGGCGCAGTTGGTGGCGCATTCGGCTCTTTACCGAACGGACGCCGGTTCGAGCCCGGCACTCTCCGCAAAGGCACTTATAGGGATGCTTAGCTTGGAAACATCGCAAGGTAGCCCGGTGGTCGGGCACCCAGCTCTCATTCTGGGTCAGCAGTGGTTCGAGCCCACTCCTTGTGACCGACGGCTCCGGGTACAGCAACTCGCCCCCCCAGTTGCACGGAGCCGTCATTTTTTCCATCGGTACAGGTTGAAGGACCCCCAGCCTGCTGCGTTGTAGTGATCGGAGGTCCAATGCCCAAGCGAAAAGTCCAGCCTGCCCCGTCCCCACCCCCAGCTCCAGAGCCCACAAAAGAGATCCCCAAGACGATCTGGGTTCAAGTAGAGGACCGGGATGAAACCGTGAGGGAGTTGCCCTCGGACACCCCCATCAAGTACAGCCCCCAGGAGTTCCGGGACGGCTTGGGGGCAGAGAAGCGGGACCGCCTCTTCTTCCTGCATGAGGCCACACCCTACTCGAACATCCTGGTCCACCTTGGGGATAGATGGGTACCCGCCATGACGGTTGACCCTCCCAAGGTCCTCCGAGTCGAACTTGATGTCACCCTTCGCTATGGGGAAGAGGAGGCCCTCAAAGAGGTTGCAGAGCTTCTCCGTGGACACTATGGGAGAAGCTCCAACATCCTTGACTTCAAGGTCATTACCAAGGCATCCACATGAGACCCGACCTGGAACATCTCCCACCTGAAGCGGCTGCCTTCATCATGGCTGTTGAAGACTGTGGCCCGCTGAATGACTGTGGTGGCGGGCCTCCCTACTGTGAGATAGACGCAGACATTTGCGAAAACCTGTGCCAGCTCCTCATCAAGCATTGGGCCAAGAGCCCCTCATCCGAAGTGTCGAGGTCGCAAAGTGAACATCAAGCTGCCGAACACGTACAGCCAGGCAACCCGAGAGCCGATGTGGGCAATCCAGTGTGACTTCTGTAGGAAGCAAGCCCCGGCTGGAATGGATGCCGGTGACTCTCCGGAGCAAGCCCGAAAGGCAGGATTCACTACCCGCCCTCAGGGTCTAGGCGAGCCGCTACTCTGGCTATGCCCTCCATGTAGCAAGGAGCCTAGCGCATGATCGACACGAGAACCCTCACCGTCATCACGAACGAAACCGAGCACAAGGCAGTCGTGGCCTCCATCATGAAGAACTTCGGGGCTGGAGTGAACACCCCCCAGAGGGTCGAGCTGGAACGTTTGGGCCGACTGGCCCAGGCTTACGAGCGCAAGGTCAAGGCTGAAAAAGAAGCGCTCAAGGCCAAACCAGTGGTCAACCAGGTCCCCCTCACCGTCAACATGGTGTCTTCTTCGGAGTTGAACCCGAAGAGGTAACCGTTGGCAACACACTACGCTTGGGTTGTTCTCCTCACCGAGGGGGCCGTTGACATTGTGACCTCTGGGTTCGCCCGGAGAGGTTACAAGGTTGGTCCCCTCGCCAGCTCCAAAGAGCTGTTCTCCAAGCCCAAGGGGGGCAACCCAAGCTCCCTGACCCTTTCCCTTCTCCTGGAGACCCCTGAGAACGAGCAAGAGGTCTCCAAGACCAACTCGGACCTGGAGGAGATCCTGAGTGAGCGGAAACTCAGCTACTTCTTCAGGATGGTCTCAAGTCCGGCAAATTGCTCCTGGAACTCCGGGAACATCACCCTCCCGGACAAGCCCAAGACCGAAAGGAAGAAGAAGGCTCCAGAGCTGCCAACACGGGCCGACCGGGTTCTCGGGGAGGATGACCCGACCGAATGAAGAAGCCCCAACCTGATCCAAAGGCCAAACAAGCCAGTGAGGTAGCTATCATCCTATTCAGCAAGGGCAGCCCCCGACCTTGGAACTACGGCTCCTACGTTCCGCACTGGAACTACAGCCATGGGTTCAAGACATGTGAGGAAGCTGTCACCGCTGCCTTTGCCAGCGGTTTTGGTGCTGTGAAGCTCCCGAATGGCAAGGTTATCGCCAAGAAGTAGACGCCTTCCCGGTGTACCCCTTGGTCGATGGAAGCAACCTGCCCTCTCTGTGAACGGATCCTCGTCCGCAAGAGCGACCACCACCTGATCCCAAGGACCAGGGGCGGTACCGGAACTGCCACGCTACCTATCTGTCGTGACTGCCACGACGCCATTCACGCTCAGTTCAGCAACAAAGAGCTGGAGTCCGAGTATTCGACCGTCGATGCCCTTCTCTCAAACGAGAGGTTCCGCAAGACGGTTGCTTTCATCGCCAAGCAAGACCCACACGGAAAAGTCCACACGGACCTGGCGAGAAACCAACGCCGGAGAGGTAGGAACGGATGAGGAAGGACATGATTCGAGTGAAGGGGCCGAGTGATGTCCCCGAGGGACCCCACTTCACGGTCATCATCTACGACACGACCAGCGTCTATGTCCCTGGTGACGAGCGCTCCCGGACCAACCCAGGCCATGGGTACCCAGAGCACACGGACACCTATGACACCTTCGAGCATTGGGTGACCGACGACCCAACAGTCCTAAACGAGTTCATCCGTGCTTTGGACGTTGAGGTCCGGCTACGGCAGAAGCGTAGGCCCTACGTGATCTTGAAGGTGGAGAAAAAGGCTCGGGTTGTGGTTGAACCCGAGATCAGGTTCTAGCGACCGGTGTGCGTGAAGTGGGGTTCCACTTCCTTGACCACCTTGTTGATAAAGTCGGCCAGGTACTTCGCCACCTGAGAGGGGGTGCCAGTCTTCGCCCGGAGCTTGTACTCACGGGGGAGGGCTGAGACCCTCATCTCGATCTTGACCTTGCCAGTGGGAGGGGGTGCATGGGGATCTTCCTTGCCGAAGCCATCCACCATGAACATCATCCGGTTGTTCTCGGCCTCAGCTCCACCACCGGCCCCACCAACGCCTGAGGGGAGGTTGATGAAGTTGATGAAGACCATCGAGTAGCTGGTGCCACCCAGGCTGGACTTGTTGTTGAACCTGACCTGACGGCCATCCAGCTTGAGCTGGGACTCGACCATCTTGATGAAGTCCTCAGACCCACCCACGTCAGCAGCGAATCTCTGAGCTACCTTGGTGGCAAGAACAACATTTGCAATCGGGTCCGTAGGCATCTTCAATCTCCTCTAAGGAGTACAACGTCTGGGGTTTCGATCTTTCAACCAAGCAACTTGCCATCGAAAGAATAGGTGGTGTACTCGGGTGCTATGTCCACCTCATTCCTCATTGACCCCTACAGGGTCCTGGCTGCCTATGCACTCGGGGTCCCCGAGTCACAGCTTCAGGGTGGGGATGTGTTGGCTGCTCAAGACAGGGCTGAAGAGGCCATCACTTCCAGTCAGTCCCCTGGTGGCCTGATCCACAACTTCCTGAAACGGTACCCACCCATCGACCGTGGTGACCCCCTTCAGGCAGAGAAACTGCTTCGTTTTCTTCTGAGGCGGGACAACTACTCGGAGGTATCCCCAGGGGCATATCGGCACTTCAAGGGTGGGCTTTACACGGTAGAGAGAACCGCTCTCCTCCTACAGGGCTCAAGAGAGGACGTGGCGGTCATCTACTTCAGTCTGGGTGACCCCTCTAAGGTGTTCGTGCGACCGGTCATCGAGTGGACGCATATCGTCCAATGGCCGGACGGGGAGTATCGACTCCGCTTCATGAGGACCTAGCCATGCCACCCGGTCCCCTGTGGACACTTCGATATGAGAACACGGTAGACGACCGGATCCAGGCCCGAGTAGACCGGGCTCGGTTCGAGCAGGACGAGTTTGTACTCAGTACAACTCTCATCCTCGACCCCCCTGACCCCAACCCTGGCTCGACCAACCCCCGCTACTACCGACTCAACGTCAGGATGGCGAACGACCGGGAGGGTCCAGAAGCCTATGCCCTCCATGACCTCTACGAGCGACGAAGGCCCTTCACTGAAAGAACGGTTGTTGGGTTCCAGAACCTCCTAGGACCCCCTGACACCCCGAACCGGAACGGGGACATGCTCTCCCCAGAGGCTCGGGAGAGCATCATCTCCCAGTTCATCAACAGCTCTGAGGGGCGGTCCCGTCTTGCGGCCTCAATGATAGCCCCGCTTCGAGCAAGGATAGATTACAGCTCGGTAGCCAGACGAACGTTCCTCGTTGACCAGATTCCAGAGGGTGCCCTTCCAGTCTACGACCGTGACCCCGACCCAGGTGCCATGGCAACCCTGAGGTCTGGACTCATCCCAGAGGTTTCAATGGGGTGCTCCACCTCCACCGAGCCCTGGGTCCGCCCAGAGTGGCTGAAGCTCGATCAGTGGGTCACCCGGAATGGGGAGTTTGCCAGGATCATCAAGGTCGAGATGCTCAACGTCGAGTTCCAGGTGTGGCGGTCGTTCGACCCACCTCGAAGGCAGATCATCACGTCATTCGCAAGGGAATGGGCTCCTTGCGATGAGCCGAAGGAGCCCGAGAGCCGGTTCTCCAGGATCCTCTTCGATGATGACTGAGACCCTTGGCAAGAAGATCGCCACCGTCCTAGCGACGATGTCCAGAATCGAGGGGTTTGACCCCGATTATGTGGAGATCAACCCGAAGGACTTTCTCGAACTCAGGATGTACACGGGGAACCCTGGGAACGACCCCTGGAAGGTGCTGACCGTACCCCAGCTCCTACCTTTGAAGTTCGGGCAGCTAGAAGTTCGCTCTACTGAGACTACTCCAGTCGGATTCCTCAACCCCATCAAGAACAAAGTCACGCTGGGCAAAGTAGTCCAGATTGAAGACCTTTGGTGCCTCATCACCGGGAACCCGACTACTCGGTTCAGCCGAGTGGTCAATCACGACCTCTTGGAGACCTCGGGAGCCGAGCATAAAGCAGTCATGCTCCGTCGAAGCATGACCCTTCAACTTCCCGAGAACGCTGGTCCGGATCGTGAGAATGCTATCCTCGACTATGTCTCGCAAGGGCACTACGAGGCCAGCTTCTCGACCGTAACCTCAACCTACAACGAGCATACGGCTGAGTTTCAAGTCTTCTCCGATGCTCTGAAGATCGAAGGGGTACGGGTCAACGTCACGGCAGAGACCCAGCAGAAGATTGCCGACATGACCGGGTGCCTTCTGCTCACCCCGAAGCTGGCCGACCTCATGTGGATCCAGCGGACGGTGAAGCTCAACCCACACCCCAGGCAGATCACGTCATCCACGGCTGCCATGATCGAGCACTCGGGGAAGATCGATGCCGACCTGGTCAGCTTGGGAAACCCCACCGGGCTGCTGGGTACGGTTGGCAAGCACTGGGTCATCGACAACGACCTCCTGGTGAAGACCGGGAAGGCCATGAACTACGGGTGGCACTTCGAGGGGGCCTCTTACCAAGGAATCAAAGGGGAAGCTGTGGCATCCCTCGCCAAGGGGCCGAACGGGCAGTACCTCCGGCTCATCCAAGGTCGAGGAACCGCCCATGACATGCACCACTCGGACTACTCTCAGGTTTGCGTCCTGGTGGCCCGTAGCTGCCGTGTAGACGGTGAGGACATGGACCTCATCGCTCTGCTCAGTGACCCCGCCTTGGCCCCTCTGGCAAGCCACCAGGGGGTCTTGCGAGTCTTCCGTCAGCCAGGCGTCCCCGACCCAGGACCCCAAGCCATCATCATGCCAGAGATCACCATCACCGCAGATCGCTTCTCCAGGGAACCCGTGGTGTAGATGGGGGCATGAGCCTCAGAGTCCTCATCATTGACAACGAAGCCAAGTCCAGGGCGACAGAGGTACTGGACTTTGCCTCGAAGCCGGAGAACATCTACCGCCCAGGTCCAAAGGTGAAGGCTCCGGGCGACAACCCGAACTATGTCATGAACATCGGGGACTTCCGAGTCGTGTTCTCTCTTACTGAGAGCCAGATAGACCAGATGATCTATCGGCACCTTTCCATTTCGGTACCTGACCGGAACAGGTTCCCGAACCCAGTGGTGGTCAACGAGGTCATTCAGCTCTTCGGGTTCACGGGAGGGCTGGATGCCTGTATGGTGGATGCCAACCAACGAGAGGGCTGCATTGTGGTGGCCCAAGCACTGAGGCCGATCCTGTCATGAGCATTGAAGAACTCGAAGATGAGAATCCGAATGCCCTCCTAGCCGATGGGTTCGAGAGGGCCTACCTAGGGATCTGCTACCGAGCCTGCCAGCCCCCTGTGGCCTCCTACGACTACGACAAGTGCTTGGAGATTCTGGTTGGGCAGGGGATGGACTACGAGGCTGCTCTTGAGTTCTTCGAGTTCAACACCATCGGGGCCTGGGTGGGACCGAACACCCCAGTCTTCATCAAACTACGTCCTCACGATCAAACCGACTCAAGGGTGTTGGCTTCGGCTTCTTCGGGCGAGGCGCTCTCTTCGGACTAGGGGCCGGACGAAACTTCGACTTGATGTCCTTCGACCACCAAGCAGACCCGTGACGAGGGTCTGCCACCAGGTGGAAGTGGACCATCCGGGTACCGTTCCCCGTCACATCAATCCTTGAGATCACGAACACCGGCATATCGTGGGGAGTCGGGTTCGCAGGGAGATTGCTACAGCTCCAACTAGGGGAGTCTCCAAAGCTGAACGAATAGCTCCCAGCCAGATTTGGAGGCAGTGGGATTATCTTCTTTCCCACCTCGATCCAGGACTCATCCAGGGGAGCCAACCATGGGTCTTTCTTCCGTGGCATAGCCCTTGAGTACACCGGGGTAGGTAGCCCCATGCCCACCTGGACACTCAGGTACCCAACCCGAGACTCGAACGAGCACCGAATCTTCCAGGAAGAGATCCGTCTTCTGCAAGGGGACCGGAACCTGGCATCCCTCCAGATTCGAGAGGACCCGACCGTTCCCAACTTGATGGGGGTTGAGGTCCAGTTTCGTGACCTAGGTCCGGAGAACCCTCAGGTCAGCTACCTCTTGAACTCCAAGGGGACGGTCATGCGACAGGGACTCATCCCCTCGATTTGGGGTCCGATGCAGGTCTCCAGAATCGTCCCTGGGACCCCTGTGGGAATCGATCCCACCTCTGGTGGACTGACCATGAACGGAGACAACCCTGTTGGGTTCGTCGTGTCTTCCAGTCCCCCGTCAGGGCTCATTGGGATCTTCGACCCAAGTCAGATGAGCATCGAGGCCCCCTCAACTTTCGCCAACCCAGAAGCCCCCCAGCCCAACCTCAGCGTTGACATGATTGAGGCGACGGTGAGAGAGATCCAGGAGAGCTTCGACCGGCAAATCTTTCAAGACCTCGAAGCCTCGATGGCTGCAACCCCACTACGGTCTGAGTTGACGGTCATGGGGGCTGATGAGCCCCACCGACTCCCCCTTGGGTGGACGGTGACCGAGAACATCGGAATAGGGGTGGTCAACCCGAGAGCCATCCAGGCTCAACGGGTCACGGTACCCGAGTTTGAAATCATCTCGAACCCGACGATTCGAGTGGATGACATCCGGCAACGAAGGTTCGACCTGATTGACAGGTCTGGTCCAACCTGATTGACAGGTCTGGTCCAGTGCTTCAGCCGCCTCCAGAGGTTATCGAAGTGACCATCCGTCGGAGCAGATTTGAAAGAATCCTCTATGAAGAGGTCTAGGGGAAGGAGACCTCATGCGAACTACATTGCTGCTGATTGCCGCCCTTGCGACCTTCTCCGGATGCAAGGACTGCAACAAGATCGATAACCCCGTGTCGCCAGAATACCCGTGTGGCACACGAGCCCACCCCTGCAACCTTAAGCCGTTGTCCTGCTGTTGGAACAACGAGGTCTGTGGTGGGCCTGTTGGGACTGGTTGCCCCGCCGGGATGTGCTGCTATGTAGGGGACGACTTCTACTCGGCCACCCCGAAGGCATCCAGCTCAACACCCAAAGCGTCTTCCGCCCCCAGCGCAATGCCGAGTTCCGCCCGCAACCCTCAGTGGGTCCCGTGAAAAATCGACGAGCCTAGTTGAAAGGTTGGTGTACCTGGACGTTGTACGGGAGAGAGGTCCAGGTATGCCCAGGGCAAAGAAGAGCGATTTCCGGGTCAATGATACCCTGAGCTTGATTCAGGAGTGCTTGACGCTGGACTATTTCCACCCGAACGACAACGGGGAAGTGCCCATCTCTGCGAACTTCGTTCCAGGGAAGGGGAAGCTGGTCGTGGCTGTGGGTGGCAATGCCTCTGGGAAGAGCTTCTTTCGACGCATCATCCAGGGGGTCTGTTCCAAGACCAAGATCGAGTGCATCCATCTCTCGATGGAGGGGCGCAGAAATTGCGCCTACAACCCAGCTCTGGCTTTCGTCTACGGCTCAGAGGAGTGGCAGAGCACGGGCGAGAACTCTTCTGAGACGGTCCTGGGGGCCATCAGAACCAGCAAGGGCCGGGAGACCCGGCACGTCATCTTCTGGGACGAGCCAGACATCGGTCTCTCGGACGACTGGGCTGCTTCCACCGGGGCTGAAATTCGGAGCTTCATTGAGTCGGCTCCTGAGCCCCTTGTTGGCTCAGTCCTGGTGACTCACAGCAAGGCCCTCGTGAGGGAACTGCTTCCCCTAGACCCCCATCTGCTCAGCTTCGGTGAAGAACCGATGGGCAGTCTAACCGAGTGGCTAGAAAAGCCGGTCAGCATCCGACCCCTGTCCCAACTGAGGGAGGCTAGCCGTAGGCGGTTCAAGTTGATTCAATCAATCTTGGATGAGGTGAAGCGCAAGTGAGGGGAGGTAACTATGCTACTGGAACCAGCTCCGATCAGCCAAAGAGGTCAGTCCGGGTCCTACCCACTGACTCGGGTGCTCGATCTTGAAGGTTACATCATATCGGAGGAGGAAGAGGGTGGTCACTACGCCTATTTCTCCTTCCAATCCGGGGAGATGGAGCCCTTTGCCAGGCTTGGAGTGCTCCCCCCGAAGATGCGGGACCAGATTCTCAAGATGGTGGTATCCAAGGATGACATCTGGCGCTACGACCCGTGTAGGGTTGGGTGTCGGGTCATTGGAGAAGCACCAGACCGGACCATACCGAACTGGATACGCCCGATCTATGTGATGCGTCCGAGGGTGAAGGACTGGGCTATCTTCGTGGTCTCTGGGGTTTCAGAGCTGTTCGTTCGAGAGAATGCCCTGGACTTCGACCTTCAGACCTCGATTCACACCTTGCTGATCAACCTACCTAGCTGAGCATCGACCCTTCGGAGACCTTCTCCTCTGCCGCCAAGGCCGCCAAGGCCGCCTCAAGGACCCTCAGGCCCTTCGCCTTGCGGGTCCCCTTCCGGTAGACCCTGTGCTCCTTGCCCTCGTACTGAAAGGTCCTGAGAGGCAGGGAACGCACCCAGGTGGCGATGAGAGCATCACCCAGCCGCTCCACGGTAAGGGTGGCTCCAGCAAGAAGGGCCTGGTCGATAGGATCTGCCCCAGGGCACGACCCCTCAACCTCTTCCAGCGGGTCCCCCTCAAGGGCCTCCCCGAGGGACATCAACCCCGTCTGGAAACACGGGTACCGTCCACAGAGGTTGTCCGGACGAAGCCCAATCCAGATACGTTTTTCCTCGGTTCTAGCTTCAAGAGTCGCTCCAGCCAGAACCTTGGCATCCACCAGGCCAGCTTCCCGGTTGATGTGCTCAAACCGAGACACTGCTACTTCTGATGGATCGTCGATGTCGAGGGTGCGGTCGAATCGGCTTCGGGAAGAGTCGCTCATCAAACAGAATTACACCGAGATGGCGGGGTCAGTCTTCATCCCCAAGGACTTCTAGGACATGACCGGTGACCGAGACGAGGTCCCCATCGTCCATGGTCCGGTCCACCCACATCCCGATGTGGTAGACGTTCGGAATCACAGAGTTTATGCCGGGGATCTCTTCCTCCGAAATCTCGAACTCCTCCCCCTCGTAGGTAACCAGGAGGGTTCTTCGCTCCAGGGGCAAGTCCTTGGTAGCAGGGAGCATGACCCAGAGCATCAAGGTTCCTTCGTGGGACTGATCTTCCGCTGATAGGATCTGAGAGCCTACCGGAAGCTCTATCACCTTGAAGTGCCTTCGCTTTTCGAGGGGGAACCCCCGAATGAACTGCTTCGGCTTCTGAAAGGAAAGTACCTGTACGTCCATCCAGGCTACCTAAACACCGAACCATAGCTAGGTCACGGTGAGCTTTCAACATTTTTGGTGTAGGTGAGACTGTGCCCGCTCCAAACTGGCTTCAGATAGGTGAGATACTGTACCTCCGCCCCCGTGACCCAAGTGCTACGGAGGTTGCGGCTGCCTCCCGTGCCTATGTGGTCTTCATAGGCTCAGATGAGGTACACCTCCGGGTGAACAACGACCAGGTGGTTTCGATCCCCTTGCTCAACTTTGAGAGGGACTGGATTTCGCTTCCAGAGATCAGGCGTAACGACTTCACCATTGTTGGGGAGGACCAGTTCGGCTTTGGGCAAGGCAACGTTTACGTCTCCTGGCCCCCCGAGTATGTCGGAACGATGCCCCCCAGAAGGGACATTGCGGTAGGGGAAGACCCCTTCCCCCCGAACCCGCCAGAGATGGTTCGGGTGTCCCTACCCATGGACGGCGTGACCGAACATCAGGTGGCTCACCCCACGGGTCCGATCATCGAGATCAACAACGTCCCGATGCCCTTCCAGGTGATGACCGGTCAGAGGGTCGAAGTTCTTCGCAATGGGATGCTAGTGGAGGAGAACGGAGAGACGGTAGAGTTCCGAGTGGAATCAGTCACCACCTCCCTCGACCGGACCAGGACGGAGACCCCAACTCGGTTCGGAGTTCTCCCCACCTCTACTGGGTTGACCCCTCACTACTTCGTGACCTTGAGGCAGGTCAGGGCCGAACCACCAAGCTGGATGCGACCCGGAGCCAGGTTGGCTTCGACCATAGGTGACCAAGGAGGGATCATCACAGGGGTCTCCAACGGGCAGGTTCACATTCGTGACATCGAACGGTCGGATACGAGCCCTATTCAGCTTGGGGGCAGGGTTCGAGCCTTCAACATTCAACAGGTGGCGTCCTGGTACCGCCCACTGGAGACTCCAACACCACCTTGGCTGTCAGTGGGATCTCACATCGTTCAGCGAAGAGACAACCAAAGCTACCAAGTGTTGGGCCTTGACCCTCTAACCGGGGCCATGACCTTGACCTTGGAGGGTGAGGTCAGGCCCGTTCGCTTTGCAATGACCAACCTGGAACAGAACTGGCGCCCTGCTGGGTCCCTCTTGGAGGTTCGACCCCATCGTCCAGAACTGACTCCCATTGTCCCCAGGTCTAGCGGGGCCTATGTCCCCAACTGGGTCGCCCCTGGTGCCTTCATCCGAACCCTTCGACGGCCCAGAAGGACCCTCTGGGTCACCAAGCTCGATGACGTTCAACGAATGGTCCGGCTTCAACGGGTAGAACGTTTCGAGCCCGAGGTCAAGATCAGTAGCAACTGGGAGGACGCCCCGTATGCGACCTTGGAGCGGGACTTCGAGCCCCTGGGGAAAGATGGGGTACCCATGGCAGAACTCAAGTGCCCGTACTGTGGTGAGTACGGGGGTCGAAACAAACCAGTTGAGGAACGGAGCCAGATCAAGATCCGTGCCTACCACTGTGCGAAGAAACACATGTGGTCCTTCGCAGCAGATGGGTCCGAAGAGGAGGGGAACCTCATCCCTCTTTCGAGGTTCGAGAGAGATTTCGACATCTGAACTCCGTTCTCAATGCAAGCCGGTGTATCTCAAGCGAACGCCATGACAAAACCTACGAAGACAGCTTCAAAGCCAGCAGCAACCGAAAAACCCGCCTGGTGGAACCCTGCCCTGTGCGGAAACCTCGACGAATATGGGCCTACCACCCGTATGCTCGTCACCCACGCCATCTCTACCGGGGCCACGGTCTACACGGGAACGTGTCGTGGAATCCTGGAAGATCAGGGAGAAGAAGGGGCCATCGAGGCGTTCCTCAAGGCCCTGTGTGACAAGGTACGGGCTTCGGCCACCTTCGCCAGTGGTCCGATCTTCGGTCGGGGGCCTCACGAGACGTGGCTGGTCTGGGCGAACGGATCGATTGTGGTCCGGGTGGGTACCGACAACAAGATTTCGGTTGCGGTCTCGACCACCAGCGAGGTGGACCACAAGGCCATCGGTGAGACTCTTGGTGAGTACCTGCTCCCGGAGAACGTCCGTCAACCGGTCTACTCCCTGGCGGACGGAGCCAACGGGATCGAGATCGCTGAGGTCGGCCTGGCTGGGCAAGACTGGGAGGAGGACAACTACAACGAGGAGGTCATCGAGGACTTCAAGTTTGCTGTTGCCGAACTCCAGCGGGAAGAGCCCATCGGACGACTCCTTCTCATCGACGGTGACCCTGGGACGGGGAAGACCTTCTTCATCCGTGGCCTCATCCACGAAGTTCTGGATGCCATCTTCGTCCTGGTCCCGAGCCACATGGTTGAGGACCTAGCCGGTCCCGAGCTGGTTCCGATGCTCATCCGAGCCCGGAGCCTTGCTGGGAGTGACAAGCCCATCGTCCTGGTCATCGAGGATGCCGACAAGGCCCTGGTACCCAGGGGAGACCAAGAAGGCTCTCTGACGGCCATCTCGGCTCTCCTGAACGTGTCGGACGGCATTCTGGGGCACACCCTGAACCTCCGGATCGTCTGTACCACGAACGCCAAGATCGATGAGATCGACTCAGCCCTGAAGCGACCTGGCCGTCTGTCTCGCCAGATTCACGTTGGCCTCCTGAGTGCTGAGAAGGCTGCCGAGGTCTACAACCGCCTCATGGGTACCGAAGTCACGTTCGAGGGTCCCCAGTCCCTTGCTGAGGTCTACCGCTTCGCCAAGGCCGAGGAGATTGCTGACTCCGAGGACGAGACTGACGAAGACGAGAACGAGGATGAGGATGATGATGAGGACTGGGATGACGAGGACGACGATGATGATGACGACGATGAGGGTGATGACTCGTGAGCAAGCCAACTGACCTCACCATCCTGAGGTCTCTCCTCGCTGTGAAGGCTCGGTTGTCTTCCAGCGAGGAGAAGGCGTTCAAGGGGATGCTCACCGACCTGGAGAATGGTCGGATCATCAACCTCTCGAAGTCACAGAGGCAGTGGGCTGAACAGAAATACTACCATCTACAGCTCGACCGGGCCTTCAAGGACACTCCGCCCCCCAAGGTGAAGGTCCAGAAGGCCCCTCCGGTTGTGTTCCCCTGGGAGAAGGACAAGCCCCTCAAGCCACCAGGAAGCTAGTCAACATGGGCACCCGCATCACGTTCTCCCAAAGGGGGGAAATCCAACTCGAAGAGACCCCAAGGCATAACCGTCAATGTCTTGTGATTGGGTTTGGGCACCTCTTTCAGGTGGAGGAAGCTATCATCCTCGGGTCAACCCAACAGGTTGATGCCGAGATGACCCCTATCTATGGGGGTGAGGCGGATGCCTCGGATGCCCTAGACGAGGAGGAAGTCGCACTTGAGGCTGACCACTTCTATCAGGTGACCGAGAGGCTATCCCCACATAGAGTAAGCCTGTTCTTCTGTGTAGCGAGTGACTTCACGCTCAGAATCTTCGAGAACTGGTCCCACATGTACCCTGCAATCCTGGGCGGGGGGGACCCAAGGGACTTTGGTCCAGTCTATGGGGCAGCCCTCATAACTGAGGTCCGGTTCTCCTCCTCTGGGACCCTCTACCGCCCGAGTCAGCTCTCTGACGTTTTCAGTAGAAAGAGGCTACAGGCTTCGGGACCCGTCCTTGGTGGGGGTCGGAAGCGTGGTCGTGGGGGCCGTCCGATTGGAGAGATCAGCACGCCCAAGGCCAAGACTCGGTTCGAGCGCATCCTTGGGGACTCGGAGGAGGAGAAGCCCAAGCCCCTCCCCCCAGTGCCCAAGAAGCGGGCAACCCTGGCCGAGTTGGATGAGGTGTTGCAAAAGAACTTCAAGCCGGAGCCCCCGAGGAAGCCCCAAGAAGGCGAGTTGGACCTTGATGAAATCTTACGGAGCCTCTAGCTCACTGTTGAGAGCTAGGTGGGGGTTCTTCCCCTGGAGGCGGCGGGACAGAGGTGAGCCTAGCGAGCATTCTTTGGGACATCTTCTCAAGTTTGTGAGTCAGCTCATCAAGTACAGCCTCCAGTTCTCCCTTGGTCTCAACGAGAATCACACCACCCACTGTAATCTTACCGTCCCACAGATCCGCAGATCCATCCTCAGACGGGAGCCCAGTCAAACTCAGGCCCCCATAGGGAGAGATGGCACGGATTGCATTGCACAGTCGAACGAGCCTTCTCATGGTGGCCTCCTTCAAGATCGGTGTCTGAAAGAAGCATGACCGCCACCCAAGAAGAGGTCGAGGAGTCCTGGAGTGACATCCAGGAACCCGCAATCCCTAGGCTGACTGATGCAGCTCTAGCGGATTTCGTCCTGGCCTACTGCGATGGGAAGATCCTAACGTCTGCGAACGTGAGGCAGCTCAACCTACTGCCCATGATCTTCATGCCCATTGCCCTGGGGGCACTCTCAGACTTCAGTGAGAGAACCCTAGGGAAGATAGGGGTGATCTGGGAATACTACTCGGCTGCTGGCCCTAGGGGAGTCAACGGGTACCCCACTTTCTTCTCGTGCCGCCTCATGCGGGTCGAGGACTGGGAGAGAGCGGTCAAAGCCATAGACCGAGAGCTAGAACGAAGGGATGGGCTCAAGAAGACCATCCTTGAAGGGATTTGATGCGATGCTTTTCCGTTTGGACAACCCAAGACTCATCCTGAATGCGCAAGAGTTTCCGGAAAACATGGTGGTCTACTGCCTGGCCTATGACGGATGCCCTGGGGACCTTGCAGTTCACTACCTGGATAGTAGTCGCCGGGTGACTGAAGAGATTCAACCAACCCGCCAGCTCGATATTCTTCAGGGTATGAGGGTGAACGAATATGTCCTACCCTTTGATAGGCTTCACGATTCCCTAGGAAGGCGTGGCGCTACCGCTGGGTTCAACATCGTGGCTCGAAGTTCCTTCCGGGTAGCGGCTGCAAGCTACGGTACCCGAACTTTGGACATGACGATGATCTTTCCCATCATTGGTGGAGGCATCATCCGTATCTCGGCCGGGGGTCAAGAGTGGGACATCGCTAACCCAACTTTCAACCCGAATGCCCCCATCCCTGCCATCAACCGCAACTATGGTGCCGGGCGTGGGGACGAGTACACAAGTGGACCCCCTGGAATCGACAACATGCGGGTCCCTGATGAGGTGGTGATCAACGCCTACCGCCGGACCCACCAGGGGTACGCTGGGGTTTCTGGGTCCGAGATCGAGCGTCGCCGCCAAGAGCGCCTGGCAAACTTTGATCTTCAAGAGGCTCAGGAGGACCCACGCCCCTCCACCACCCCTGGCCCGAGGCCCTTTGCCTCCCCAGCGGTCTCAGGTCGAACCAGCGTCTCGAACACGGGCAGGAACCCGAACGCATCTGCTGAGGCTGAGGCCCGACGCCAGCAGAGGCAAGCTCAGATTCAGGCTGCCAGTACAAGGCAAGAGGGAATTTCCCTGGGAGATGCCCCTCCACAAGAGGCGAGGATCATCGTTCCGGCTACAAGAGCCCCCAAGGCGCCACCGAAAACACGCCTGGAACGCACCACCGAAGAGGAAGGTGACGAATGACGCCCTTACGTGGTGTAATTCTGATAGCCATGCAAATCCAAACCACCCTTCGCCACGTCATCGGAGTAGGTCTTCGTAGGATTGCCGACATTCTTCTGTCGGACTTCCCTGAGGGGGTCAAGGAGCCCACGAAAGAGGAAGCGTTCCCTGCTGAGCCCCCTCGGAAGCAGAAGCCTCGGGACAGGTCGAGCTACGACCCGACCCTCCACAAGACCTTCTACCATGCTTCTGTGGGAATCCTTCGGGACATGCTGAACAACCCGACCGAGACTCGGACGGTCAAGCAACTTGAGGGTACCGTGGACTGCTCCCAGTCGAGCATCCGGAGCACCTGCAAGAAGCTGGTGGAGCTGGGGGTCCTTCTTGGAGAGGGGTACCCAGCCGTCTATCGCCTCGCTGACCCGGCCGTGGCCGTGGTCCGTCTAGCAGAGTACGAGAAGCAAGCTGGACCCGTCCCAGTGGCCTCAGGAGAAGTCCGGGAACCTGACCCGAGCCTGGACCAGGGTACGGCGTAGAGCCTCAAGGGGGACCCTCTTCCCGCTTACGTGCCCAAGCCTGTTTGAGTCCCTCTCGAATCTTGGCACGGTGTTCCTCAGACTTTGGCCTCCCCTTAGACGTGCTGCTGATCTTGCTTCGGGACTCCTCTGACATCAGGGTACCCTTTCTTGCAGCACTGATCTTCGACCTTGTTTCAGGGGATGCCTGCATTCCCTCTTGACGCCACCTCTCCCACTTTGCCTTGCTGGCCGCACTGACGATGGCACGGTGTTCCTCAGAGATTTGCTTCCCACGATGAACTCTACTCACTGCATCCCTGGCAGTTGGGTCTTCAAATTGTCGTTTGGCAGCCGCACTGAGTTTGGCCCTAGTCTCTGGTGAGGGAGAGTGCCCCAACATACCCTCCCCACCCCTAGTGCCATTCGTGAGAGGACACCCTATTTGTAGAAAGTACGAGATCCAGTAGCACTCAGCCTCATGTTGGAGACCATCGGGTACCTCTTGAATCAGCCTGATTTGAGGCTTCAGTCCAACCCGAGCTAGGCTCTTGATCCACCAAGTTCGATGGCACTTACATCGATCCCTCAGGTGGCTTGCTAGCCGGGTAGAAAGGGCCTTGGCAGTCCAACCTACATACCGGATCTCTCCCGAAGTCGGGTCCACCAGAACATAGAGGTAGCACATGTAACTCTATCTTACTACCCCTGGCTGTACGGTCAAGGTGGAAATCTAGTGATAGCCTGAATAAGGTTTCGGAACAGAGCTTGTTTCCCTGGGAGGGAGAAGGGCAAGTGTACTGAGATTCTCTCGTCTCCCTGATCTCCACCCCAAAGAACCATTTCATAGACAGACCACTCCATTGGACCTAGTGGGAAGGGTTCAATCGGGTCAGTGCTATACGAGAGAGTAATGTGCGGAGAGAACTCGGGAAATTTCTTCGAGTAGTCCACCCCAGCCTTGTCGAGCCCCGCACAGAGGTCACCCCAGAGCTTGTGTAGCTCTGGACTCTCAACTCTCGTGATGATGGGAACACCGTCCTCCCCCTTGGGGAAGCAGCTCACCTCACTCACGGACAAGGAGAAGGGCACAGTCTTCGAGGCTACCTCATAAGCCGCCACAATCGCTTCGGTGATCGTGTCAATCGGCACCTTGCTGCCGAAGTGGATGAGGGTAATGTGGAACTCAGCAGACTGTATCTTTTCCCCAGGGACCTCAATGGATGTGAATGCCCTTGTTACTTCATGTGGGACTTTTATACCTAGGATCGCCATCACTTACCCATGTATTGAGTGAGACACTTTGCCCGATGCTCAGGGGTCTTAGCTTTTCCGAGCAAAGACTGTCTGATTTTCTCTCGATGTTCATCGGAGAGTGAGCGACCACTTGCGGACAGGCTCATGGCCTTCTTAGTTTCCTCAGATGCCTTTTTCCCTGTCCTAGCAGCCCTGATTTTTTCTCGGGTCTCCTCAGAGGCACTTGACCCATCAGTACGCCAGCGCTCCCACCTCTTCTTAGCTGATTGTGAGATTGCCTCTCGATGGGACTCTGAAATCACTTTACCCTTGTGAAGTTGGCTATTCTGCTCCCTAACGGAGTCACTGACAACGTGTCCAGGGGTCCCCTCTCCGCCAGAGGTGGCATTGACCAAAGGACATCCGAGCGACTTGAACTTGGCGATCCAATATACCTCGGCTTCTTTCCACACTGTAAGGGGAACTTCCTGCACCAGACGGATATCAGGCACGTAACCCCTACGAACCAAGGATCGAACCCAAGTTGACTTGTGGTTGTTGCTCTTTTTAGCCTCAGTTAGGTGATGCCGAAGCCGCCTGTGTAGTGGCTTGGTTGTCCAACCCACGTACCTGATCTCAGACGTGAGGGGGTCAACCAGAACGTATATTCTGGCTATTGAGTCCAACGTAGCCATCCTACCTTGGTTTGACCCACAAGAAGGTTCTCACATCTTCATCGGTTCCTTCTTTGGAGTCGGAAGCATGAGGACCGAGGGTGGAATCGACTGGAGTTCATTCCGGTCCACACCACTCTTCTGGTAGACCAGCTCGGATAGGATCATCACGTAGCACCCCATCGAGATGACGTGCTCGAACAGGGCATGGGGGTTGGCTTGATCCAGCTTGTCCAGGTCAAGCTGAAGGACCTTGTCCCGAAGCTGGCGAACAATCTCCTTCATGGGCACCCCCTCCCAACTCTCAAGTAGGTCTAGCCCCCTTGCCTCAAGGTAGGATTCCAGGCACACAGAAAAGGAGGCAATCTCGGGACTGACAGGAATGCTGAGTTTTTTCGTCTTGGTATACATCTTGGCTCTCCGAAGAGAGGGGTTTCGACTCTAAGCTACTTCGGGATCCCCAGTTGGGCTGAGTCATTTCGTTGTCGGCTCTCTTAGATCAAGTTACACCAGGAAGAAGGCTCGGCAAATCAATAACTTTGGTAGTAGATCCTAGTACAGTGGCTTCAGGTATTCGTCGGTTCAGTCCCTTTGTGAATCCACCGATGCGCCCTTCTAGGTATGCGGAACTATGGCTGGCGACCTGACGTACCTGACCACCGGGACTTCACATACACGATCAAGCGTAGGCTGAAGGCTCTTCCCCCTACAGCGGACTTGCGCAAGAAGTGTCCTCCCGTGTACGACCAGGGGGATCTTGGCTCTTGTACGGCGAACGCCATCGGAGCTAGCTACGAATTTGACCTCCTTCGGCAAGGGGTTGAAGACTTCACCCCCAGCAGGCTCGGGCTGTACTACGATGAGCGGGTCAAGGAGGGGACCGTTCAGTCCGACTCTGGCGCCCAGATCCGAACCGGGATCAAGGTCGTTGTCGCCCAGGGCGTCTACCCTGAGACCTTGTGGCCCTACAAGATCGACAAGTTCAAGACCAAGCCTCCAGCCAACTGCTACACGGAAGCCAAGAAGCACCAGGCCCTCGTCTATGAGCGGGTACCTAGGACCATCGAGGGCATCTGTGGAGTCCTTGCCGAGGGCCTCCCGTTCGTTTTCGGGTTCTCGGTCTACTCCGCCTTCGAGGGTGAGACGGTTGCCAGGACGGGCGTGCTCTACCTCCCCAAGAAGAACGAATCCTTCCTCGGTGGTCATGCGGTCATGGCCGTCGGCTACAGCATGAAGACCAAGAGGGTCATCGTCCGGAACTCCTGGGGTCCGAGCTGGGGCAAGAACGGGCATTTCACCATGCCTATCGACTACTTGCTCAACCCCAACCTGGCGGACGACTTCTGGGTCATTCGTCGGGTCGAGGGATGATGGACATTGTCTCCAATGTCGTTGACCGCTACCTGGCGCTCCGGGTAGCGGCTCGATTCCTTGCGTCCAACAAGACGGTCAAGGTCAAGAACCGAGACACGGGCGAGGTCGTCTGGAAGACCCCAGAGGCCCTCCAAGGCAACCCCCAGAAGTACCAGAAGCTCCCCCAGCCCTACCAGCGAAACCCCAAGGGAAGGCCCCACAGGCCCGAGCATCCGGGCAAGGAGACCCTTCCTGCCCCCGAGCCCCCGCCCAAGCCGAAGAAGCCCCCGAAGCCGAAGAAGCTGCCTAAGCTACCAGTTCCGGTACCCCCGATTCCCGTGGTCGATCCGCCAAAGCCGCCCCAGAAGCGCCCCATCCCCGGTCAGAAGTGGAAGCACAAGGATTCGGGGTAACAGTTTCAGTGGTACACGAACTGAAAACCTGGCCGCAAGCCTTCCAAGCCATCTGGGATGGGCTGAAGTGCTACGAGATCCGCAAGGCTGACAGAGATTTCTCTGTAGGGGACAACCTGGTCCTCTACGAGTGGGACCAGGATTCTCGGTGTTATAGAGATCGTATGATCGTTGCAACCGTGACCTACATGACGAATCCAGGTCAGTGGGGGCTGCCCTCCGACCTCTGCGTCATGTCGATCCAGGTGAAGGCAAGGAAAACATGCGATCCTGGTTATGTCTCATCTTCGTCTCCGCCCTTGTTCTAGGCTACCCCCCAAGCCCGGCCTACTGCCGGGGGGACCGTCAGGGGTGCTACCGATCCTGTTCCGGGTGTAGGACCAGGTGTCATGGGGACAAGGTGTGCATGAAGACCTGCTACGAGTTGAAGCGGGCCTGCTGCCAGTCAAATGGCTACGGGCCTGGGCCTCGTAACGATTGCACCTGCTCTTAGTTGAAAGGGGCCAGCCATGAAACGTTGTACGGGTAGGACCCCAGCGGTCCCAAGGAGCAGTAGCATGAACACGGAAACCGCCGTTATCAGACGCATTTCTCAAGTCTGGAAGGTCGCCCCCTACCGAATCGACGTGAGAATCCACCCCCAGCACGGACTTCTGGTCAGTCTTGACGGGAAAGCCCCCACCAAGGACCTCGTTGAGGCCCTGGAACACGACATCGAGACCATGACCAACGAAGCAAAAGCTCGGATGAACTGACCATGGGCTATGTTCAATCAGGAACCTACGCCCCAGGCGAGGTACCCAGGTTTGCATTCTGTGAAGCCACTACCGCCGGAGGGAACTCCAGGTGGCACATCCGGAGGGTGACTTCCAAGCTCCATCTCTCAGGGGGCGTGGATACTCCAAGCCTTTGCGGGCATGTTGATCCCCATAAGTTTGGTGGGTGGGACGTGAATGTCAAGATCACCGAGCACCACCTCTCCCACTGTTGCCCGAAGTGCCTTGAGGTGTATCGAAAGGAAGGGACCCTATGATCGCAGTCTACGCTGGCAGCTTCGATCCTATCACCCACGGGCACCAAGACCTCATCGAGAGGGCCGCCAGGGTCTTCGACAAGGTCATCGTGGGGATCGGGACTAACTCGGCCAAGAAGGGCCTGTTCCTTCCTGGGGAGCGAGAGTCCCTCATGAAGGAGGTCTTCAAGAGCCTCCAGGCCCCTCTTCAGGACAAGGTCGAGGTCCGAATCTTCACCGGACTCCTGGTCAACTTCTGCCGGGAAGTGAAGGCTCAGATCATCGTTAGGGGTCTCCGAGCTGTCACCGACTTCGAGATGGAGCTGGGGATCGCTCATGCCAACGCTCAGCTTGCTCCCGACCTGGACACCTTCTTCCTGGTCACAACTCCTCAGAACTCCTTCGTCTCCTCCTCGGTCGTGAAGGAGATCGCCAAGTACGGTGGGGATGTAAGCTACTACGTCCACCCAGCAGTCCGAGAGGCATTACGCCATAAGTTCGGATTTTCCAGTTGAGTTAGGGGCAACCCAAACGTTGTACTACCATGACCGAACGATCCTCGAACTGGCTGCATGAAGGCTACATGGACGGGCTCAAGGGCCTCGACCCGGACCCCAAGCTCTCCGAGTGGCCTGGCTCGGAGTACAACGAGGGATGGCTCATCGGGGACGAGGACCGGAAATCCGGAGTTCCGGTACCTACGTTTCAGGGACCCTATCGGGATGAAGAACTGCCAATTCAGCCAGGGATGGAAGTGACCATCTCGAAGGGTGTCATCGTCAAGACCATTGGGCGGGACCCCAAACCAGCCGGGAAAACCTACAAGGTGAAGGTGAACCACCTCCTTTGTGGGTGCCCAGCGTACTGGGAGGGGAAGTGGTACAACCGCCGGTTCGTCCGCCCAACTGGCCCACTTGTTCGTTGGGCTGGCCCAGGGGGCTACTGGTCCGAGACGGACATCAACAACATTCCCGAGGCAAATGCCGTACTACGCTAGAGTTTTGATCCCCCCAGGAGAAACTGTTCACCTTGCAGAAGTAGAGTCCAAGACCCGATTCACAAACGACGGCCTCTCAGCCATCTGTGGTCGAGGTGGGGCTTGTAGATCCATGGAAGCCACGAATCGAGTGGTTGACTGTGTCTTCTGCCTACGAAAAGAAAAGGAAATTCCCAAGGAACGAGTCACCAAGGAGGAGCGCTGGTGGAACCCCCCAGCCCCCCTCGCTCCCCCAAGGGTGGCCCGCCCCAAGACTACTGTAACTAAAGGTAGGACCTCCACCCACAAGCCAAAGAGACGTGGGAGGAGAGTCACCAAAAGTGCCCAGAAGGAGGAGAGTCACCAAAAGTGCCCAGAAGTAGTCTGAACCAAGGTTCATATCTTCGCTTGGGTTGGGCGTAGCCTTCTTCGGCCACCTTCGGAGCAATCTGGAGGTTGCCTCAACTTTTTCGGTGTAGTTGGTTGAAGACCGAGCCCCCTCAAACGTTGTGAGACCATGGCACGCTCAAACTTCTACCCCGACAACTGCATCACCTGCGGCACCAAAGTCCCCGCCAACGCTGGCGTGGCAGAGCCCAACCCCAGTGGCTACGGCAAGTGGGTGGTCAAGTGCAAGGCTTGCGCTGGCATCGTTGCCGACGCCAAGCCCCAGGTGAGCGCCACCCTTGAGGGTTCCTCCGTGGTCTTCAAGCCCACGGGCTTCCTCGGGGGCGACCTCTTCGCCACCTACCGGAGGGCGACCGAGGGTTCCAGGTTCGAGCCCTCTCGCAAGGTTCAGGTTGCCAGCCTCGACAAGGCTGTGGGCATCGTTCAGAGGCTCCTTCAGAGCAGATTCGCTGTCAACATGGCCCCCGAGCTGGCCGCCTCCATCCAGGCCCAGACCGCCTCCCTCAAGGCAGGCATCGTCGAAGCCTCCGACCGGGCCGACAAGGTGGATGCCCTTCTTCAGGCCCGTGGCCTGGCGCTCTTCCCCTTCCAGAAAGTGGGCGTGAAGTGGCTCGCCAGCCGCACGGGAGCCCTCCTGGCCGACGATATGGGCCTTGGGAAGACCATCCAGACCCTCATCTCCATCCCCGAGGGAGCCCCCGTCGTGGTGGTGGCCCCGGCCGTCGCCAAGGGTGTCTGGGAGCGTGAGACCTCCAAGTGGCGCCCCGACCTCAAGGTCACCGTCCTCTCGGGCCGTGGTTCCTTCCGTTGGCCCTCGGCTTCCGAGATGGTCATCATCAACTACGACATCCTCTCTGATGTTGTCTCCGAGTGCCCCCAGGGCACCATCCTCATCGCTGATGAGGCCCACAACCTCAAGGGATCCAAGACCGCCCGCACCAAGAAGTTCCGTGCCCTCTCCGAGCAGGTCTCCAAGACCGGAAAGGTCTGGCTCCTCACGGCTACCCCCCTCCTCAACCGCCCCCCGGAGATGTGGAACGTGTTCCAGGCCGCCAACATCGCCCGTGAGGCGTTCGGCTCCTGGAACAACTTCCTCCGCCTCTTCAACGCCCAGCCGGGTGACTGGGGTGGCTTCGAGTGGGGCCAGCCCGATCCCGAGGTTGCCGAGCGGATCCGTCGGGTCTCCCTCCGCCGTACCAAGGTGGAAGTCCTCCCCGACCTGCCCCAGAAGATGTGGCAGAACGTCCTGGTGGAGCTGGATGGCCCCACCAAGAAGCTCTGTGCCAAGTTCGAGGAGGTTCTGGCCTCTTACACTCGGTTCTCCCGGATCCTGGACGAGGATTCCCCTGAGGAGACCATCGCCAAGCTCAAGGCTGAAGACTCCGCCAAGTACGGCCCCATGGCGGATGAGATCGAGAAGGCTCTTGCCTCCTTCAGCCAGATGAACCGTGGGGACTTCGAGAAGCTGTCGGCTACCCGAGCGGCTATCGCCAAGGCCAAGATCCCGGCCCTCATGGAGCTGGTGGAGTCCTTCGAGGAGCAGGAAGAGCCCGTCGTGGTCTTCTCGGCTCACCGGGCTCCGGTGGACTTCCTTGCCAGCCGCCCTGGCTGGG